>Ga0102589_1000079_pt1 | contig 269704 bp, 268 predicted proteins | sample AraplaMF_Col_mLB_FD_76858 | JGI IMG/M metagenome (GOLD analysis project Ga0102589, IMG submission 76858) | Arabidopsis root microbial communities from the University of North Carolina, USA - plate scrape MF_Col_mLB | ecosystem: Host-associated > Plants > Roots > Endosphere | place: USA... | reverse complement strand
CAAGAAGTTTATAATCATCAAGCGCCATGTCAGCTCTCTCCTGGTTTGCGAGAACCAAGGTAGGCGGCTCGATAAGATCAAACAACTTGCCCAATGATGACCACGCTGGTAAATATACCTAACCAATGGCGATCGATCTGAACGGCATTTCTGTTTTTCTGGCAATCGCGGAAGCGCGCAGCTTTCGTGTGGCCGCGGAGAATCTGGGCGTCACGCGGCCAGCCATCAGCCAGGCCATCCGGCGTCTCGAAGATCGGCTCGGCGTGGCGCTCGTGCGTCGCACGACGCGCAGCGTCAGCCTCACGGAGGCCGGCGAACAACTGTACCAGCGTGTGGCGCCGGCGATTTCCGAAGTCGGACTGGCGCTCGATGCAACGGCAGACCGCAACAGCGCACCAAGCGGGCTCTTGCGGCTGGCCGTGTCGTCCATCGCCGAACAGTTCATTTCCGGGCCGCTTCTGGCGCGTTTCGCGGATGCCTGTCCCGCCGTTCAGATCGACGTGACGGTCACGGACGAGGAGTTCGACATCGTCGCGGAAGGCTATGACGCGGGGGTACGGCTGGGCGAAGTCATCGATCAGGACATGATTGCCGTTCCCGTCTCGGGCGATCAGCGCCAGGGCGCTTTCGCCGCGCCATCCTACATCGAACGTTTCGGCATGCCCGCGCATCCTTCGGAGCTTTCAGCGCATCGCTGTATCGGCTGGCGCCCGGCACCGCACAGCGCACCCTACCGCTGGGAGTTCGGACAGAATGGGCGCGATTTCGATGTGGCAGTCGATCCCCAGATCACCACCAACGACATGTGGCTTATGATCCGCACAGCCTGTGCCGGCGGAGGCATCACCTTTGGCATGGAGGACACCTTCAAGCCCTATGTCGAATCCGGCCAGTTGGTTCCCCTCCTTCAGGACTATTGTCCATCCTTCGCCGGGTTTTTTCTCTATTACCCCAGCCGGCGCAATCTCGCTCCGAAACTGCGTGCGCTCGTCGACCATGTGAAGCGGTGGCGATAGCGCCCATCGTGAAATCGCTGTCGTCTTACCTGGCGCGCTCTCCTTGACATTCGTTCGCTACCTTGCAATTATCGTTAGGTAGCGAACGAATGAGGTTTCAATGCACGATCAGGCGGACACCAAAAATCTCTCCGTGGGCGCCTGGACCAAGCGGTGCTATTTCGCCGGCCGGGCCCTCATGGACGAGCGCCTAAGACCCTTCGATCTGGGGTCCACGCAGTGGTATGTCCTCTGGTATCTCGTCAACAACGGCCCGTCCGTCCAGCGCGACCTCGGTCGCGCTCTGGAACTCGAACGCGCCACCTTGAGCGGAATCATCGCAACGCTCGTCCGCAAGGATCTGGTTGCGCAGACCGCGGATGGCGGCGATCAGCGACAACGTCTGCTGACATTGACGGCGACGGGAGAGGCGCTATGGCGACGGCTCCCTGATCTTTTTTTCATTCACGACGCTGCTTTCGGCGGAATTAACGAGGCTGATCTGGCCACGACCATACGTGTCCTCAAATCGGCGACAGAACGACTGCAGACCCTGTTGAGAAAGGATTGAGCAGATGACCGTACTGATTACCGGGGCCACCGGGCTCGTGGGTGAACGACTTGTCCCGCGGCTGGCCGAGGCCGGCTTTGCCTGCCGCGTGCTGCTTCGGCCAGGCAAGGATTGCCCCGCGGGCGCAACAGGCGTTACGGGCGACATTCTCGACCCTTCGAGCTTGGCGAAAGCCGTCACGAAGATTTCCGCCGTCGTGCATCTTGCGGCCGTCTTCCGCACGCAGGACACCGATCTCATCTGGAAAAGCAATCTCGATGGGACGCGCAACCTGATCGCCGCCGTCAAGGCCCATGCTCCCGATGCGCGCTTCATTATGTCGAGCACCAGCCATGTCTACAACAAGGACAACCCGCATCCGGGACGGGAAGACGATCCGGTCGATCCACAACACGCCTACCCTGCAAGCAAGATTGCAGCAGAACGGGAGCTGCGTGAAAGCGGGTTGAATTGGTCGATCCTTCGCTTTCCCTTCGTCTATGGTGATGGGGACGGACATCTCGAATCCCTGCCCGATCACGTCGGCACTTGGCATCCGGCACAGCGCATGAGCACGATCCACCATCGCGACATCGCACAGGCGGTCACGCTGGCGCTCAGGGGTGCTTTCGACCAGCGCGTCGTAAACATCGCGGACGAAGCCCCCTCCTCCATCTACGAACTCGCGGGCATCGTCGGGTCCCCCATGAAATCAAGCGCCGAGCCTCTTGCAAATCCATGGTACCTGCATGTCGACACGTCCCTCGCCCGCAGCCTCGGTTTCCGCCCCGGCATAAGGACAGTGTATCAGGCGTGGCAGGAGGGTATTTCGTAAAGGTGATCGCGGTGGCAAACCCATGTGCCACGCGCAGGGGAAAGGTGAGGGAAACACTCTTGTTTTCCTCGGCGCTGAGGATTACAGAGCGCTCCTATTTGGTCCCGACCGGAAACAAGGATGAGCGAGACGATGAACACGGTGTTTGTGAGTGCGGCTATCTGCGGCGTTATTGGCATGCTGGCGACACCGGGTTCTGCAGCCTCTACTACCTATCCGCTGACAATCGAGAACTGCGGCGCGACGGTGACCTTCGATAAGGCTCCGGAACGCGCCGTCGGACTTGGCCAGAACAGCGCGGAAATCATGTTACTCCTTGGCCTTGAAGACAAGATGGTCGGCACCGCCTTCTGGCCGAACAAGGTTCTTCCGCAACTCGCAGAAGCCAATGCGAAGGTCAAAGTTCTGACGGTCGAGTTTCCGACCTTCGAAGCCATTCTGGCGCAAACGCCGGATTTCGTGGCAGCCGCCCTGCCCAGCCTGCTTGGCCCGTCAAGCAAGGTCGCCAAGCGCGAGGACTTTGAAAAGGTCGGCGTGCCGAGCTATATCTCGCCGAGCACATGCGTTGCTGAGGGCGTCCGCACGGACAAGTCCGGCTATGGTGATCGCTCGAAGCTCTGGAACCCGGACACGCTTTACCGGGAGATCGACGAGATCGCCCAGATTTTCGACGTGCGCGATCGGGGCGATGCGCTCATTGCCGACCTGAAGAAGCGTGAGGCCGCGCTGCGCGCCGATGCACCGAAGGACGGGAAGAAGCTGTCCTACGTCTTCTGGTTCTCCAGCCCATCGCCGTCCGCCGACGCCTATCTCGGCGGCAAGAACAGCGCCTCCGGTTATATCGCCGATGTGCTGGGCGGAACGAACGCCATCACCTCCGAGGCCGAATCGCCTGCGCTCGGCTGGGAGAGCATCATCGCCAGCAATCCCGATGTCATCGTGGTCGCGCAGGTCGATCGCAACCGCTGGGACCTGGACAAGTCGGAGGCCAAGATCAAGTTCCTGACGACGGATCCCGGCACGAGCCAGATGCCCGCCGTCAAGAACAAGGCGATCGTGGTCATGGACGGCCAGGCCATGAACCCGACCGTGCGGACAATCTACGGCGCCGAACAGATCGCCCAACAGCTGAAAACGCTTGGCCTGAAGTGACGACCGAAACCATCCGCAGTTCGTCGGGAAGACAAACTCGGCACCTCACGGTCGTCGCGGGGATCATTCTGGGCTCGCTCGTGGCCATAGCGCTGGTCGTCGGGATCAGCGTGGGGATCGGTGACATGCCCATCCCCTTGTCGACCACCTATTCGGCGATCACGAACAGGCTGGGCTGGACGGTGGTCCAGCTCAACCCCATCCACGAGACCGTGATCTGGGAGTACCGGCTGAGCCGCGCGCTGGTCGCGGTCTTCTGCGGCGCTGGCCTGGCGCTGTGCGGCGCGATCATGCAGGCGATGCTGCGCAATCCTTTGGCAGAGCCCTACGTGCTCGGCATCTCCGCCGGTGCCTCGACCGGCGCCGTGGCGGTCGTCATCCTCGGCATTGGCGCAGGCGCGTTTTCGCTTTCGGCCGGCGCATTTGCCGGAGCCTTCGCCGCATTTCTGTTTGTGGCGCTTCTGTCCAACGGAGCACGCGGCGGAGCGGACAGAACGATCCTGGCGGGCGTTGCGACATCGCAGCTCTTCAATGCGGCAACTTCCTACATCGTCACCACCTCCGGCAATGCCCAGCAGGCCCGCGACGTGATGTTCTGGCTGCTTGGCAGCTTCGGCGGCGTTCGCTGGCCGGAATTCTGGCTGGTCTCCATCATTGTTGGATCGGGATTGATCGTCTGTCTCTTTTACGCTCGCGTGCTTGACGCCTTTGCTTTCGGCGATGAGGCCGCGTCCTCCCTCGGGATCGACGTCGGTCGAACGCGGATCATTCTCTTCGCGCTGACGGCAATCATGACCGCGACCATCGTCAGCATGGTCGGAACGATCGGCTTCGTCGGGCTTGTCGTTCCGCATGCCGCCCGCTTCGTGGTCGGTCCCCTTCACGCGCGGCTTCTGCCTGCCTGCGCGGTCACGGGTGCGGTGTTCATGGTTTTGGCCGATATTGCCTCGCGTACGCTCATCCCTCAGCAGGTGCTGCCGATCGGCGTCGTCACCGCACTGGTGGGCGTCCCCTTCTTCTCGATCATTCTCTACAAGCTCCAGCGGGCATCATGAGCATCAGGGCGGAAAATCTGGTCTGGAAGGTCGGCGCGAAGACGATCATTGACGATGTCTCGCTCATTGCCAAGCCCGGGGAAATGCTGGGATTGCTGGGCCCGAACGGCTCGGGCAAGACTTCGCTGCTGCGGCTGCTGGCGGGACTGAAGCGGCCTCTTTCGGGGCAAGTCATGCTCGATGGGCAAAACATCGGCAGGATCCGCAGACGCGCGATCGCACAGCGCGTGGCCTTCATCGAACAGCACGCAACAACCAACGCCAATCTCAAGGTCGTGGATGTCGTCAAGCTTGGCCGTTTCCCGCATCGATCGATGTTTTCCGGGTGGACCAGCGATGACGATGCTGCCGTCAACGATGCACTTGATAGAACGGAGCTGACCGCGAAACGCAACGACACCTGGCAGAGCCTGTCGGGTGGGGAAAAGCAACGCGCCCACCTCGCCCGTGCGCTTGCCCAGTCGCCGAAAGAGCTCATTCTGGACGAGCCGACGAACCATCTCGACGTACACCACCAGATCAGCCTCCTGCGGCTCGTTTCCCAGCTTGAGGTGACCAGCATCATCGCGCTGCATGACCTGAACCATGCGGCAATGTTTTGCGATCGGCTGCTTGTTATGAAGGCGGGAAAGATCGTTGCGTCCGGGGCGCCTGAAGACGTGCTGACCCGCGAGCTGCTCGGCGATGTCTTCTCCGTGGAGGCGCACGTGTCGCCCTCGCCCTATCATGCGAGGCCGCACATCCACTTCGTGCGGTAATCGACGAGGCTTGCAAGCCGCCTCTACTCGTTCAAATTAAAAAATCGGAATCACGCATTTCGATATTGCTAATCTTCACCCTTCACTTAATATGGCGTTAAGTGAAGGGTGAGGCCGTGAACGAGATTTCGGTAACCGCGGACAATCAGTCGGGCATCGGCGAGAAGGTGAAGGCCTTCCGTACCGCCCGGCGCATGTCGCTTCGCGCCCTTGGCGATGCGACGGGCACTACGGCGAGTTTTCTCAGCCAGCTCGAGCGAGGCCTGAGCGGCGTCAACATCAGCACGCTGATGCGCATCGCCGGCGCGCTCGGCATCAGCCTGACCGATCTTTTCGACGACGGCTCACCGGCTGTCGGCCGCGTACTGCGCAAGGCGGAACGTCCGGCGCTGCCGCCGGCGGAAGGGTATCGCAAGATGCTGCTGTCCCGGCGTCCGATCCGCGACATGGAAGTCTATATCGGCGAGTTCGATCCGGGTGGTTCGACGGGTGACAAGCCCTATAGCCACGGGGATTCGCAGGAACTCTTCTTCGTTATCCGCGGCGAGGTGGAACTCACCCTCGGCGAGGAGCGCCATATGCTGTCATCCGGTGACAGCATTGAATATCCAAGCTCGGTTCCGCACAAGACCGTCAATATCGGCACGGAAACCGCTGAAGTCATCTGGATGATCGCGCCGCCCACCAGCGTCGCGGATGAACTCGACCAATACCTGCCCCGGCCCGGCTCGTAGCCCCGGCAGGAACAACGTAACGCGAGCGCTACTGGGAGTATCAACATGAAGAAAATTTCGAGGGCCTTGGCCCTAACGATGACGTGCGCCCTGGCGTTGCCGGCATTCGCACAGGACAAGCCGGTCGCAGGCGAGGTGAAGGAAGGATCGCTGAAGGGCAAGACCCTGACCTTCGTGTCCTATGGTGGCATCTATCAGGATGGTCAGGTCGCCGCCCTCAAGGAATTCGTCGACAAGTCCGGCGTGACGCTGTTGAACGACGGCCCGACCGAAATCGCCAAGCTGAAGGCGCAGGTCGATGCCGGAAACGTCACCTGGGACGTGGTCGATACCGCCGACCTGCCACCCTATGTCCATTGCGGGACGCTCTTCCAGAAACTCGATCTTTCCAAGCTCGACGTCTCGAAGATCCCCCAGGGCCAGGTCGGCGAATGCTCGGTTCCGGCGATGAACTACGGCGTCGTCCTCATGTACAAGAACGAGGCCTACAAGGATAACCCGCCGAAGAGCTGGGCCGACTTCTTCGACACCGAGAAGTTCCCGGGCGTTCGCGCCATCGACGGCTCGGGCGATCCGACCGGCGGCCTGATCGAGCAGGCTTTCAAGGCGGCCGGCGGCGATCCGAAGGCGATGACACCAGACGATATCGAAAAAGGCATCCAGAAACTGCGCGATCTCGGCCCCGATACGATCTACTGGAAAACCGGCGCGGAGAGCCAGCAGCTTGCCGAATCCGGCGAAGCCGACATGATCATGATGTGGACCGGCCGCGCGATGACGGCCGTCAAGAACGGCGCGGCCTATACGCCGGTCTGGCAGGATTGGCTCGTCGTCATGGACCAGCTGACCATCCCGGTGGGCGTCAAGGATACGGATGCGGCCTATGCGCTCATCAACGCCTATCTCGGCGCGAACGCGCAGGCGGTGCTCACGGAAAAAACCTCTTACACGCCCATCAACATGGACGCGAAGCCGAAGGTCGACGAGGCGACGGCTGCCTTCCTCACCTCGACGCCCGAACGCAACGCGCAGGGTTATCAACAGAACATCCCGTTCTGGGTAAAGAACTTCGATCTCGCCGCCGAGAAGTGGAACGCGCTTCTTTCCGGCAACTGAGCCGATCGCCTGCCTTGCAAGCCCGGTCGCGCCGGGCTTGCTTTCCAAACGGGAGATGATGATGACAGCCACGCCCGATGACGGCCAGCGAGCCGGTACAACCGTCGACGCCGCGCAGCCGCCGCTCCTGCTGCGTTTGCGCCCGCGGGGCGCGGTGTGGCTGACCGCTCCTGCCGTTCTGGTGCTCCTCGTTGCGCTTGCCTATCCACTTGGTATCGTGGTTTGGCGCTCTTTTTCCGATCCGGCGATCGGCATCGACAACTACGTCTGGTTCTTCCAGTCGGCCGTCAACCGCACCGTCTTGCAGAGGACCTTCGTCGTCGCCGCCTGGGTAACGCTCGCCTGCCTCATCTGCGCCTATCCCTACGCCTATGCCATGACCATCGTCGGCAGGAACATGCGGCTGGCGCTCATCCTGTGCGTGCTGGTGCCCTTCTGGCTCAGCGGCGTGGTGCGCACGCTCGCATGGGTCATCCTCCTGCAGGATTCCGGCGTCATAAACTCCATCCTGCGCGGCGTCGGCCTTTCGCCCGTAAAGCTCATCCGCACGCTTCCGGGCGTCGTCATCGGCATGACGCAGGTCCTGTTGCCCTTCATGATCCTGCCGATCTATTCCGTGATGAAGGGCATAGACACACGCCTGCTGCAAGCGGCGCGGAGCCTGGGTGCCCGGCCCTGGAAGGCGTTCCTCCAGATTTACGTTCCGCTCTCTCTGCCCGGCGTTTACGCCGGCGCGATCATCGTCTTCATCCTCTCGCTCGGCTTCTACATCACGCCGGCGCTGCTGGGTGGCCCGCGCAGCATCCTGTTGTCGTCGCTCGTGCAGAACCAGGTGCTCAGCCTGCTCAACTGGGGCCGCGGCGGCGCCATGGGTGTCGTGCTCCTCGTCGCCACTTTCGTGCTGCTCGCCATCGCCGCTCCGTTGATGCGCCAGAAACACACATCCTCGCGCAGGGAGGCGTGACCATGCCGTCCTTCCCGCGCATTCTTCTCGGGCTCTTCTGCCTGCTCGTGGCGATCCTGCTTCTTGCGCCGACACTGGTCGTCATTCCGATGTCGTTCAACGCAAACAAGTCACTCGCCTTCCCGCCCGTCGGCTTCAGCTGGCAGTGGTACGCAAATTTCTTCAGCAGCCCGGATTGGACGACAAGCTTCTCCAACTCGCTGATCGTGGCCGTCATCGTGGCCGTCGTGGCGACCGTAATCGGCACGCTCGCGGCCTTCGGTGTCAGCCGCGCCGCCGCGCGCACGGGCGGCCTGCTGCTTGCATTGCTCATCACGCCGATGGTCGTGCCCGGCGTGGTGCTGGCGATCGGCATCTATGCGGTCTATCTCGATACGCACCTCGTCGGCACCGTCACCGGCTTTGTGCTGGCACACACTATGCTTGCCATTCCCTTCGTGCTGATCGCCGTGCAGGCGAGCCTCGAGGTCTTCGACCGCCGGCTGGAAACGGCGGCCTCCAGCCTGGGCGCCGGCCGCCTGACCGTGTTCCGCACGGTGACGCTGCCATTGATCCTGCCGGGCGTGCTATCAGGCGCGCTCTTCGCCTTCATCACATCGTTCGATGAGATCATCGTCGCGCTGTTCATCACCAGCCCCTATCTCAAGACGCTGCCGGTGCAGATCTACACGTCGATAACGCGCGACGCTGACCCAACGGTCGCGGCCGTCGGCACGCTGCTCTTCCTCGCCACGTCGCTCATCATCATCGCCGGCCTCCTCTTGGGCATGCGCCGCGAAAGGACCTGACCATGCCTGTTTCCCAACGTTCCGCGGGTGCCGCGATCGAAATTCGAAAGGCCTCCAAACGCTACGGTCGCTTCACGGCACTCAACGATATCGACCTGCATATCCGCCCCGGCGAATTCATGACCCTGCTCGGTCCATCGGGCTCCGGCAAGACGACGACGCTGAACCTGATCGCAGGCTTTACCGACATCACCTCAGGCGTACTCGAAATCGGCGGAAAGAGCGTCACCGGCCTGCCCTCCCACAAGCGCAACATCGGCGTGGTCTTTCAGCACTACGCCCTCTTCCCGCACATGACGGTGGGCAAGAACGTCGCCTATCCGCTGACGCTGCGCGGCATCAAGGGCGATGAACGCGACAAGCGCGTCCACCGTGCCCTGGACATGGTGAAGATGGCCGACTTCGCCCATCGCTACCCGAGCGAACTTTCGGGTGGCCAGCAGCAGCGCGTGGCGCTCGCCCGCGCACTCGTCTTCGATCCGCCGCTTTTGCTGATGGATGAACCGCTTGGTGCGCTCGACAAGAAGCTGCGCGAGTGGCTGCAACTGGAGATCAAGCGCATCCATCGTGAACTCGGCACCACCTTTGTATATGTCACGCACGACCAGGAGGAAGCCCTGGTGCTGTCCGACCGTATCGCCGTGTTCAATGGCGGCCGGATCGAGCAGATCGGCACGGGGCGGGAACTCTATGACAGCCCGGCGACGCTCTTCGTCGGCCGCTTTATCGGCGAATCCACAATTTTGCGCGGAACCGCCGAGATTTCAGGCGGCGACACGGTCATGACCATCGGTGGCCAGAAGGTTCTCGCGCATGGCCATCTGGCCGGTGACGCGCGCCCGGTCATCCTTCTGCGGCCCGAGCGTTTGGCGCTGAAGCGCACCGGCGCGGATATCGTGTCCGGCGAGAACCGTCTGGCAGGTACGGTCGTGGAAGCGATCTATCTCGGCTCCGGCTCGAAATATGAAATCCGGCTGGCCGACGGCACCACCGCGGTCGTGCGCAGCCCGCTGGGCTCCGCGGATTTCGCGATCGGCGACACCGTCGACGTTACCTTCCTGCCCTCCGATCTTATCCTCCTCCCCGACGATGCCAGCGCCGACGTGACGCTGACCTGAACCGAAAGCTCTGCCATGGACGTCAAGACCAACGGTAACATCTCCTTCTGGTATGCCGATATCGGCGGCTTGCCGCAGAAGCGTTCTCCCCTGCCCGGCGACCGCACCGCCGATGTCTGCATTATCGGCGCCGGCTATACGGGCCTGTGGACCGCCTACTATCTGAAGAAGGCCAATCCTTCGCTCGACATCGTCGTCGTGGAGCGCGAATTCGCCGGCTTCGGCGCATCCGGCCGCAATGGCGGCTGGCTTTCCGGCGGGTTCGGATGGTCGCGCGAAAAATACCTGAAGACATCTACCCGTGGCGCCGTTGTCGACATGCAGCGTGCGATGGCGGGTACGGTCAACGAGGTGATCCGGGTGGCGGAAACGGAAGGCATCGATGCCGATATCCTGCGCGCCGACAACCTGACCGTCGCCACCAACCAGCCGCAACTTGACCGCGCGCGGGAGGAGTATCAGTTCTATCTCGACTGGGAGATGCCGCCCGAGCACATCGAAATGCTGTCGGCTGAAGAGGCCGCCAAACGCATCCGTATCGCAAATGTGAAGGGCGGCTTCGTCATTCGCGATATGGCGCGCGTGCAGCCGGCGAAGCTCGTGCGCGGGCTCGCTGCGGTGGTCGAGCGGCTTGGCGTTCCGATTTTCGAAGGCACGGCCGTCACCGCTTTCGAGAAGGGCCGTGTGACAACCGATCGCGGCACGGTGCGCGCACCCGTCATCATCCGTGCGACGGAAGGTTTTACCGCCGGCCTGCCGGGAGAAGAGCGCACCTGGCTGCCGCTCAACAGCGCGCAGATCGTCACCCAGCCCGTGCCTGACGCGCTGTGGGAGCAGATCGGCTGGGAGGGGCATGAACTGCTCGGCGACGCCGCGCATGCCTATTGCTACGCCCAGCGCACCCGCGAGGGCCGCATCACCATGGGCGGACGCGGCGTGCCCTACCGTTTCGGCTCGCAGACCGACGTCAACGGCCAGACACAACAGGCAACCATCGAAGCGTTGCATGCCATCCTGACGCGCCTGCTACCGCAGACGAAGTCGTTGAGGATCGATCATGCCTGGTGCGGCGTGCTCGGCGTGCCGCGCGACTGGTGCACGACGGCCGGCTTCGACCGGCAGACGGGGATCGGCTGGGCCGGCGGCTATGTCGGCCTCGGCGTCTCCAGCTCCAACCTTGCCGGGCGCACCCTCGCCGATCTCGTCCTTGGCCGGGAAACGGCGCTGACCGGCCTGCCGTGGGTCAACCGGACGGTGCGCAAATGGGAGCCAGAGCCATTCCGCTGGCTCGGCGTGCATTCCATGTACCAGCTCTATCGAATTGCCGACGAACGCGAATTCGCCGGCCTTGCCCAAACATCCAGGCTCGCCGCGATCGCGGACGCTATTACCGGCCACTGACGCCTTTCAAGGACATACTCAATGATCAATTTCGAGAATTTCGGCGACCTTCACGACCGCGAGATCGGCGAATTCACGCCAAAACCCACGTCTATCGCCGGCGACCAGATGGAGGCGACGCTGGAGCTGTGGAGCAGTGCAAACGGCCAGATGGAAACGGGTATCTGGGAATGCACGCCGGGTCGCTTCACCGCGGACCGCAGCCAGAATGCCGAAATCTGTTACATTCTCGCCGGCCGCGTGACGCTTCACAATGGCGACGGCACCTCCCGGGAAATCGGTCCCGGCGAAATGTTCGTCCTGCCGCTCGGCTGGCGTGGGGAATGGACCATTCACGAGCAGACCCGCAAGATTTACACGATGGTCGCAGGCGGCGTTTGATGTAAGCTGAAGGAGCCGGTTCCTGAGATTGAATTGATTAGTTTCAGTGTCAGGAACCGCTCTTATGAACATCTCCAGACCAACGGTGCTGTTTGGCTGGAACAAGCGGTTCGGAGTGAACGCGCTATTTCCGCAAGGGAAACCCGTCAGACTTCAGAGTTTCGCCAGCTTTCGGATGAAAAGCCCGAAGAGCTCTGCCTGGCTCGTGATGTTCAGCTTCTGGTGGATGTTCTTCCGGTGAATTTTCACCGTCCCTGAGGTGATCTTAAGCGTCGCGGCGATCGATGCGTTGGAATGGCCGCGCAGGATCAATGACGTTACCTCGATCTCGCGCGGTGTCAGCACGCCGTTCGTCATCCGGTTCAAAGTATCATTGATGGGATCGTGTCCCGGCACGGGGTCCGCACCGGTATTGCTGCCAACGACACTCCAATGTCTCTCGCAGATGGTTCGAAGCAAGGGCTCAGCGCCGCGGATCAGGGAAAGATCCCGTCGGCCGAAGGCCGGCGCGGTGACGGGACGCGTGAAGCTGATGACAATTCCGGTCCAGTTCGGCGTGCGGCACAGAATACCGACCTCATCCCTGATGCCCGTCAGGACATAGTGCTGGCGATAATATTCCGAGCTGTAGAAATGATCCGGCGCCATGTCCTTCAGCCGAAGGATCGACGTTTTCTTCGTATCCAGGGCAGCGCCATAGAAGGGGTCGAGCAGGTAGGGACCGGCGGTATAGGCGTCGATGATGGTTCGCGCCCGCTTCGGATCGATGTTGTGGTAGCAGCAGACAGGCTTTTCCGCGCCGCGATAGGCGAACACCATCAGCACGTCGAAATCGATGATGGTTGCAAGCGCCGATGCTAGGCTTTGCCCAAAGCTTTCCGTACCGACAGCCTTCATGGCGCCCGCAAGCGCGCTGTTCCATGCTGCAAACCCCTGATCCAACCGCTGCCCCTTGCCCGTTTGCCGACGTCGAAACCGACAGGCGCGTTCTATCCCCCCGGGGATATTTTCACGCAACGACATCACGCCCTAGGCTAACCGCAACAACGGGAACAAGTCATGCCGAAATCTCCGGATACGAACAAATCCTTCGAAACGAAACTGCAAGAGATCGGTGCCCGGTCGGTCCATATCGGCATGGTGGACCCGGAAGGTGAATTCCGCGACAAGCTGGTCTCCGCCGAAAAGGCGGTGAAGCTTGCCAAAGACGGCTATCCGTTCTGCGAGGTTCTCTATTTCTGGGACATTGCCGAAAACACCTATCGCGATGGATCGTTTATCGATCGGCCGGCCAAGCTCGACGCGACGACGATCCGCACATATCCCTTCGCCGAAAACATGGCGCTGTGCATCGCGGATTTCGACGGCGAATTCGGCCGTCGCTCGCCACGCAATGTCTGCCTGGAGCAGATCGAAAAGGCTGCCGAACTCGGCTTTGATGTGCATGCCGCCTTCGAATTCGAGTTCTTCGTTTTCGATGAGACCGCAGAGAGCATGAAAGCGAAGCAGTATCGCGACCTCACGCATTTCGCGCAGGGAAACCGGACCTATTCCCTTCAGACGTCGGCGCTGCACGGCGATCTCCTGGCCGGCCTCGAAACGACGATGGAGACCATGGGCGTCAGGCTCGATGCCATCCACACGGAACTCGGTCCCGGCTGCTTCGAAGCGCCGCTCTATCATGCGAAGGGTATCAAGGCGGCTGATGACGCGATGCTTTTCAAGAATTTTGCCCGTGCGTACTTCGCCCGCAATGGCAAGACGGTGAGCTTCATGTCGAAGCTGTCGCCCAAGCTGTCCGGTCAGTCGGGCCACCTTCATCTGTCGCTGCGCGACCGTGATGGCCGCCCGGTCTTCTCCGATCCATCAACGTCTGACGGCCTCAGCAAGGCGGCGCGGCATTTCCTTGGCGGTCTCCTGAAGCTCATGCCGGAGCTTCTGGCCATGTGCTCCTCCACCGTCAACGCCTATAAGCGCCTCGTGCCGGGCGCCTGGGCTCCGACAGCGGCCAATTGGGGCGTCCAGAACCGCACTGCTGCCGTGCGTGTCATCAACGACCAGCCCGAAAGCACCCGCGTCGAGTTCCGCGTGCCGTCGGCGGACACCAATCCCTATCTGGCCCTGTCGATGATGCTGGGCGCGGGCCTCGCCGGCATTCGCGAGGGTATCGAGCCGCCACCGGGCAGCGCTGCGGACTTCTATGCATCGAAACCGGCGCCGGAAACCGTCTTTCCGCGCGATCTCCACGAGGCAGCCACCCGCTTGCGCGCGAGCAGCAAAGCAAGAGAGCTATTCGGCAGCGATTTCGTCGAGAGCTTCGCGGAAAGCCGGGAGGTGGAGCATGCCGAATATCAGCGACAAGTCAGCGAATGGGAGATCCGGCGCTATCTGGGCGTGGTCTGATGCCGCGCCCCAATGAATGATCAAGAGAGGAAGAAAAAATGAAAAAGGGAACAGCAGATACCAGCTCCAACATCGGCGCCATGAAGCGCCGGTCCGTGCTCAAGGGCATGGGCGGTCTCGGCCTCGGCCTGGCCGCAGCCGGCAGCGGCTTCCTGGCGTCACGGCGTGATGCCGCAGCGGCCGAAAGCCTTAACTACATGTGCTGGGAAGGTTATAACGCACCCAGCATTCTGGAGCCGTTTCAGAAATCGAAGGATGCCTCGATCTCGATCGACCTGATCACCGACTCGGCCGGCGGTTTCGCCAAGCTCGCAGCCGGCGCATCGCGTGACTTCGACCTCGTGTCCTCCGACAGTCCCTGGATCCAGCGCATGGGACCGGCGGGCTTCTGCCGCTATATAGACGAAGCGGATTTCGCCGACCAGTTCGCCGAATTCTACCCGCAATTCCGCGCGCCCTTCGCGCCGCTCGCATTCGAAGGCAAGGCGACCGGCCTTCCGACCCGCTGGGGCTGGGTCGGCCCGACCGTCAACACCAAGTTCGACAAGCTGGAGACATGGTCGAGCTACGCGCCTGTCTTCGACAGCGCCTACAAGGATAAGATCTGCCTCCTCGACTGGGGCGACTGGCCGATCATGCCGCTGGCGCTTTATGCCGGCATCAACCCCTACGAGGAGCTGGACGATGCGGCGCTCGAAGAGGTCCGCAAGGTCCTGCGCGCCGCCTTCAAGAACACGCGTGCCATCGTCGCCGACCTCGCCGTGGCGCAGAAGGGCCTGATCGACGGCTCTTTCCGCGCCCTTATCGGTGGCGGTACCTATGCGACCTCGGCGCTTCGCATGAAGGGCCACGACTACATCCAGTCCATCGTGCCCGAGCCGAAGAACGGCTTGAAGCAGGGCATCATCTGGATGGAAGCGACCGGCCTGATCGACAACGGCAAGAACTCGCAGATCGCGGCGGACTTCCTGAAATACATCGTGTCTCCCGATGTCGCCAAGCAACTCGCAATCACCGAGGCGACCTGCAACCTCGTGCCGAACAGCAAGGCCGAGGCGCTGTTCTCCGAAGAGGAGAAAAAGGCCTTGCAGATGGACTACATGTGGACGGCCTGGGACAACAGCCAGTTCCATACCGTAGCGCCCAATATCGACGACATGCTGGCGATCTGGCAGGAAGAACTCGCCGCTCGCTAGCCGCGCAAAACAACGACAGGCCGGCCGAAGGGCAGGCCTGTCCGTTCCCATTGCAGATATCAAGGAAATCGAGCTTGGCCAGCCCCATCATCGATGCATCCGGCATCGTCAAGGACTATGGAACGGCGCGTGCGCTTCACGGCGTTTCGCTGCAGATCGGCACCGGCGAATTCGTTGCGCTCGTCGGTCCGTCGGGCTGCGGAAAGACGACGCTGCTGAAAATCCTTGCAGGTTTCGAGGAGCCGACAGACGGGTATCTTCAAATTCAGGGGAAGGATATGCGCGGCGTACCGGCGGCAAGCCGCCCCACGCGCATGGTTTTCCAGAAACTCGCGCTCTTTCCGCACAAGACGGTCGCGGAGAACATCGGTTTTCCCCTCAAGCTCCAGAAGGTCGGCAAGACGGACGCGGACGGCCGCATTCGCGCGATGCTCGACCTGATGCATCTGAAGCCGGACTATCTCGAGCGCTATCCCGCACAGCTTTCCGGCGGCGAGCAGCAGCGCGTGGCGCTCGCCCGTGCGCTGGTGTCCCAGCCCGGCGTGCTGTTGCTGGACGAGCCCATGAGCGCGCTCGACGCCAAGCTCAAGAAATCCCTTCAGGCGGAACTGAAGAAACTGCACCGCGAACTCGGCACCAGCTTCGTGCTCGTGACGCACGATCTTGAGGAGGCGATGATGCTGGCGGACCGCATCTGCGTAATGCGCTCAGGACACGTCGTTCAAGTCGGAACGCCCGCCGACATCTACTACCGTCCAGCCAACATGTTCGTCGCGGGCTTCATCGGCGAGACCAATTTCCTGCCCGTGACCGCAAGCGCCGCCGATGACGGGATGGCGGTCGTTTCGCCCTTGGTTGCCGCCGGGAAAACGACCATCGCGTCCGAGCATGTCTCACCGTCCCTGTCCGCGAACGGCACGGCGCTTCTTGTCCGCCCCGAGACGATTCGTTTCGTGAAGGGGGATGCCGCTCCCGGCGAATGGGTGCTGGACGGTCACGTGGAGGAATATTTCATCAAGGGTGCGTCGACGCAGTATCGTGTCCGCGTCCACGGGCTCGACAACGCCGTCATTCTGGACCTTCCCGGCTCGATCGTACTGCCGGCCGCTGTCGGCGAGGCGGTGCGCATCGGCTTCGATCCCACCCAAGCCTTCCTTCTTTCGGAGTGAGCATGAGGATCGAACGCAAATCCTGGAACGATCCGGTTTTCATCGCCACGGTCGCGCCGCTCGCGCTGGTCATGGTCGCGTTCTTTCTCGTACCACTCCTGATGACCGCGGTCCTGACCTTCCAGACCACGCAATATTACCGGCTCGTCTGGACGTGGGACCTCAAGATCTGGACCGAGGTCTTCTCCAAGCCGCATTACTGGACGATCATGCTGCGCACGGTGGCGATGGCGCTGATCTGTGTCGTTCTGACCGTGCTGATCGCCTTTCCGGCCGCCTATGCGCTTGCCACGCGGCTGAAGACCTTCAAGACGCAGATCCAGATCCTGATCATCTTCGCCTTCCTGACCGATGCGGTGCTCAAGACCTTCGGCTGGATCCTCATTCTCGACAAGAATGGCGTGGCGAACTGGCTGCTGATTCATTTGGGCTTCCCGCCGGAAATGCTGAACCTGCTCTTCACGCCGACCGGCACCATGATCGGCATGGTCTACAATCTCGTCGCTTATCCCATGTTCACGATCTATCTGTCGCTGGTGCGTATCGATCGCGACCTGATGCTCGCGGCCTATGATGCCGGGGCGTCGCGAATTCGGACCTTCTTCGAGGTTACGCTGCCGCTGTCGCGGCCGGGACTTTACTCCGGTGCGGTGCTGGTCTTCGTGCTCAGCCTTGGCGCATTTCTCGAACCCAAGGTGCTGGGCGGCGGCACGTCTCCGCTCGCATCCGAACTGATCCGCCAGAGTTTCGAGACCCGTGTGAACTGGCCGCTCGGCGCGGCGCTGACCATGGTGCTGATTACCATCGGCGCGCTGATGCTCGCCGCGTGTGCGGCATTCGCCCTTCGCCGCCCGTCCACCGGGAGGAGACCCGCATGATATCGCAACGCATGCGCAACGCGCTCGTCGATACCACACTGGTCGGCTCGGTCGTTCTTCTTCTCGTGTTCTTCTACGCGCCGATCGCCACGCTGGTCGCGTTTTCCTTCACGTCGAGCCGCGTGCTGACGCTGCCGATCGAAGGTTTCTCCCTGCAATGGTACGGCGAACTGTTCAACAAGCCGGACTTCCTGCCCGCCGTCCTGAACTCCGCCGCCGTTGCAACGATCTCAACGCTCTTCGCGACGGTACTCGGCACGGCAGGGGCCGTCGCATGGGTCAGATACCGTTTCCGCCTCCAGGGTGCATTCCGCGGGCTCACCTTCGCGCCGCTCCTGTTTCCGCAACTGCTGCTCGGCGTGGTCATGCTGTTGTGGTTCTCGGTTCTCGGCAGCTGGCTGGGTTTTTCGACAGGCCTTGTCACCGTCATCATCGGCCACGTCCTCTACATCACACCCTTCGCATTGGTTGTCGTGGCGGTGCAGGTCTACGGCTTCGACGAGATGCTCGAGGACGCTGCCCGGGATGCGGGCGCAAGCGGTTGGCAAGTCTTCCGCGAGATTACGTTTCCGCTGCTCTGGCCCGGCATCTTTTCTGCCGCCATCTTCTCCTTCCTGCTCTCATGGGGGAACTTCTACGTTTCCTATTCCCTTGCGGGAACGGCGCGCACGCTACCGATCTTCGTCTATAGCGGCATCGCCGTCGGCTCATCGCCGATCTACCCTGCGCTCGCCACCGTCAATCTCGTGCCGGCCCTCCTCCTGGTCATCGTCGCCGAAGTGCTGCGACGCCGCGCGCTGAAGCGGCAGGCTTCCAGCATCGCCACATCCTAAAAAGCAAGGTTCCAACATGCCTGTTGATACACCCACCGCCACCAGCAACTGGAGTTTTCCCACGGCCGTGCGCTTCGGGAACGGCCGCATCGCTGGCCTGGGCGAGATGGTACGCGAACTCGGCGCAAGCCGCCCGCTCGTCGTCACCGATGCCGGTCTGAAGGATCTTTATCCCGTACAGCGTACGCTTGAAGCGCTGAAAGCGGCAGGTCTTGCGGCCGGGTTCTACTGGAATGTCAAACCCAATCCGACCGGCGGCAATGTCGCCGACGGCGTCGAGGCCTTTCGCACCGGCGACCATGATCTGGTGGTGGCGATCGGGGGTGGCAGCGCGCTGGATGCGGCCAAGGCAATCGCCTTCATGGCCCGCCAGACGATCCCCATGTGGGATCTTGAGGATATCGGCGACAACTGGAAACGCGCCAACACCGCCGGCCTCGTGCCTGTCATCGCCATTCCGACAACAGCCGGGACAGGCTCGGAACTCGGGCGCTCCTCGGTGATCACGCATGAGGACGACAGGCGAAAGGTCATCGTCTTTCATCCGCGCATGATGCCCGAAATCGTCGTCATGGACCCGGAGCTCACCGTCGGCCTGCCTGCGCATATCACGGCCGCAACAGGCATGGATGCCCTGTCCCACGCGCTCGAAGCGCTGAGCGCCCCCTCCTTCCATCCCATGGCGGAGGGCATTGCGCTCAACGCGCTGCGGCTGATTCACAAATGGCTGCCGATCGCCACCCACGACGGCAGCAATCTGGAAGCACGTGGTCAAATGCTGATCGCTTCCGGCATGGGCTGTGTCGCGCTGCAGAAGGGCCTGGGCGCCATCCATGCACTCGCTCATCCGCTTGGTGCTCTCCACGACGCACACCACGGCCTGCTGAACGCCGTGCTGATGCCATATGTCGTCGCGTTCAATGCCCCGGCGATTGCAGATAAACTCGAACTGCTGGCCCGCGTTCTGGATCTCCCGCGCAAAGACGCGGACGGTGTCATAGACTGGATCGTTTCACTGCGCGGCGACCTCTCCATTCCGGACAAACTATCGGGCATGGGATTGAAAGACATCAACCTCGACAAGGTGGCGCAGATGAGCCTGCTCGATCCCTGCGCCGGCGGCAATCCGGTCAAGCTCGACGAAGAAAGTGTGCGCGGCATTCTTTCTGAAGCGAAGTAGCCCCGACATATAGAAACCGATTTCCCAACCTTGCCCCGGTCGTGCGACTCCGGCAGGCGAGGAAAGCCTGACAAGGCGGCAGGACCTTGCCTCGCTTAACGCGAGGCGAGATCCTGCCGCCTTGCTTTCGTCTGGCCGACGCCACTTGGCTCAGTCCGTCGGCCTTACTGCCCTTCTCCTGCAATCGGACATGCCGTCGCGGCAGAGCCCGTGAGCGCTTCCCGGCCTCCATCCTCCACTGATCTGCGAAGCAAACCACGCACGCGTTGGTGACCGTTTTCCGCGCAGGCCGGAACATCGGAGCAAAATCATTTGACGTAACGCGGCAAATTCACTATTTTGATTGAGTTCAATATACTGAACGAAAGCGGAGGATGGACGTGAGCGGACGCGGAGTGGAGCGTGTCTTGGACATGATTGAGTGGTTTGCCGCCTCACCGGAAGGCGCAAGCCTCTCCGAGATTGCGGCTGCTCTCGCCATGCCCAAGTCGAGCGCGCTTCTGATGCTGCAGTCGCTGACCGAACGCGGCTACATTCATCGTCTTGGCAGCGGCGAATACCAACTGCTCAGGCTGCCGGGCGAAATATCGCCGGACGGCCGCAATTACGGTGCACTCATCGCTCTCGTTTCGCCCTATCTTGCGGACGCAGTCCAGCAGAGCGGCGAGACAGGCTTTGTCGCCGTCCTGGAAGGCCCGTCCATCCGCTATCTCAACAAGGTGCTGCCGAAACGCGAAATTCTCTATGATCGCGATATCGGTCCCACACGCCCCGCGCATAAAGTCGCCAGCGGCGTGGTCCTGCTGGCAGCCGGAAGCGACGCGGAAATCGAGGCTTACGCCGTGTCCGCCTCACTGTCCGAGGCAGAGCGTTCGAAGCTCATGGACGCCGTCGAAAGCGCCCGCAAATCAGGCTTCTACGTCAATCCCATGGGGATCGTCGAAGGCGCAGCGGGCGCCGCCGCGCCGATCATGGGCGCAAACGGCAAGGCGATCGCCGCGCTCAACATCTCCGGACCTCAGGTCCGGTTCGTCAAGAATTCCGACCGCATTTCTGAAGTGGTCCGGGAAACGGCGGTGACGATCAGTGAGGAGCTGGCGCGCCGCAGTCGTCGTTTATCCAAAGGGAGGTAAGAATGAAAATCGTGGCTCTGACAGCCGTTGCAGGTCTGTTTGCCGGCATCGCCGGTTTCGCGCAGGCGCAGGACGTGCCGGCCGGATATCCGGAAGACTACGCCAAGATCATCGAGGGTTCGCGCTCGGAAAAGGGCCTGATGATCTATTCCAACATGGCTGACAACAATTGGCAGCCGATCATCGCGGGTTTCACCGCAAAGTATCCCTGGATCAAGGTCGAGACCGTCGATCTCGGCTCCGGCACCGTGCATTCGCGCTGGGAAGCCGAGAAGGGATCGAGCGCCCGCACCGCCGACGTGCTCGTATCGGGCGCCAACGACCGCTGGGCGGCGTATGGCAAGGACGGCCTGATGGACGATTACAAAAGTCCGGAAGCCGATAAGCTGCCGGAATTCGCGCGCCCCTATCCGGGCGTGAACGTGCTTTCCACCGATCCGCTGGTCATTACGTACAATGCGGCCCTTCTGACGGAAGATCAGCGCCCGAAGGGCTTTGCATCGCTGGTAGAGGCCGCGACGGCCGATCCCGGCAATTTCAACGGCAAGATCACGACCTATGATGCGGCCCGCAACAGCTTCGGCCTGACAGCCTGGTGGGCCTATATGAACAAGAAGGGTGATGCCGGCTGGGACGGCCTGCGCAAGATCGGCCCGATGATCCGCGGTGAAACCTCTGGCGGCCCGATGAACGAAAAGATCGCCACCGGCGAATATCTGATGGGTATCGCCGTGTCCGGCATCACCATCTTCCCGCGCCTCGAGCAGCCGGGCGGCGAGATTCTCGGTTTTGCCTTCCCCGACGACGGCACGATCATGATGCTGCGCGGCATGGGCATCCCCAAGGGCGCGGCCAACCCGAACTCCGCCAAGCTGTTCGTTGACTACGCGCTTAGCCAGGACGGCCAGACCCAGGTCGGAAAGGGCGGTCTGGTGCCGTATCGCGAAGACGTTCCGGAAGACCAGGTTCGCTACACGTTCCAGAAGATCGGCGAGATCGTAGGCGAGGACAATATCATCACGGCCGGCTTCGACCAGCGCCTGATCACCGAAGCGGGTCCCTTCGTCGAGAAGTGGAACGCCGCACTCGCCGGCAAATAAGCCGACCCGAAGGGCCGCCGTCCGGTTGGCCCTTCCACCAACCCTGACAGGAAAATTCGATGACGGATATCAGCCACCCCGGCGCGGCCGGACGGGGGATAGACCGATCACAGGCGATCTACTGGGGCGTTGCGGCGCTGACGACGATCCTCGTGTTCGGTCCGATCACCCCCATCATCTTCCAGGCCTTTCTCGACAAGCCGCTCTATGATGACAGCGCGGTCGTCACGATCGGCAACTTCACGCGCCTTTTCAGTGAACCCGGCATGGCCGGCGTGTTCTTCAACACGCTCTATTTCGGCGCGCTGACCATGATCGTGGCCCAGGTATTCGGTGCCGTCATGGCCGTGCTTGTCGGCAGAACCAATCTACCGGGCCGCAAGTGGCTGGGCGAGATCTTCATCTGGCCGCTCTTCGTCTCGAACCTCGTCATCGCTTTCGGCTGGTTCACGATGTACGGCCCGTCGGGCTTCATAACGCTGGCTGCCAAGACATATCTCGGCGGCGCGCCGTGGAACCTTTACACCGTGACCGGCATGGGGATCGTCGCGGGCCTCAGCCAGGCGCCGCTCACCTATCTCATGTGTCTGGCGGCCGTCACCAAGGCCGATCCGCTGCTCGAAGATGCGGCGCGATCCACCGGCGCAGGTCCCTTCCGGGCACTGTTTTCCGTCACAATCCCCATGATCCGCCCGGCGATCATCTACTCCGCGGTGCTCAACTTCGTCGTCGGCATCGAGATGCTGGCGATCCCGCTGCTCTTCGGCGGACCGTCCGGCATCCAGACGGTCACGACCTTCCTCTACAATGCGGGCATCAACGCGGCGGTCCGGCCTGAATACGGCATCGTTGGCGCTGCGGCGGTGATCCTGCTCCTCGTTGTCGCCTTCCTCGTCTGGCTCCAGGGCTTCCTGATGAAGGGTGCAGGCCGTTTCGTCACGGTACGCGGCAAGGCCAGCCGCCCCTCGACGCTCGATCTCGGCGCTTGGCGCTGGCCCGCTTTCCTGTTCGTCTTCGCCTTCGCGTTTCTCACGATCATCTCGATCTTCGGAGGCATCTTCATGCGCTCGGCCGTGAGCTTTCTCACGCCCCTTATCCCCTTCTGGAAAGTGCTGACGACGGCGAATTTCGAGCATGTCCTGGGTTCGGCCAACTATGTGCGCTCGATCGTAAACTCCGTTCTCGTGGCAACGATCGGCGCGGCGATCGGCACCTTCTTCATCCTGGTGATCGCGCTCGTTGCCCGCCGTTCGGATTTTCGTCACAACCGGGCACTCGAATATATCGCGCTTTTCCCGCGCTCGCTCCCGGGCATCATCGCCGGCCTCGGCTTCTTCTACGCGGTCATCTGGCTACCCGGAGCGGATGTCATCCGCGGCACGATCCTCGTCCTGATCCTCGCCTTCATGATCCGCTACATCCCGGTCGGCTTCGGCGCCATCGCGCCCGCGCTCGCCCAGGTCGGCGAAGAGCTCGACCGTGGCGCCCGCATATCCGGAGCCGACTGGTGGACGACGGTCACGCGCATCATCGTGCCGATCCTGAAACCCGCATTGTTCAGCTGCTACGCCCTGCTCTTCATCCACTTCTTCAAGGAATATGTGACGGCAGCGTTCCTCTATCAGCCTGGATCCGAAATCATCGGGACCACCATGCTGCAGCTGGTCGCCCAGGGCGATAACGGCCCGGTCTCCGCACTCGCAACCATTCAAGTCGTCATTACCGCCGCGTTCGTAATCCTTGCACGCCGCGTCATGGGAGCCAAAATCTATGGCTGATCTCGTTCTCCAGAACCTGACCATCAAATACGGTGCGGTCACGGCCGTCGACAACCTCAACATCCACGTCGCATCCGGCGAATTCCTGACGCTGCTCGGACCGTCGGGATGCGGCAAGTCGACCTCGCTGTTTGCCGTTGCCGGCCTCAACCACGCGACCTCGGGCACCATCCGCGTCGGCGAGCGGGTGCTTTTCGATGGCAACCCAGGCAACACCGTCCCTCCGGAACGGCGCAACATCGGTCTCGTCTTCCAGTCTTATGCGCTGTGGCCGCACAAGACGGTTGCCGAAAACCTGGCTTTCCCGTTGACGCTGCGAAAGATCGGCCGGGCTGAGCGCGACGAGCGCATCAAGGAAGCTTTGGGTCTCGTGGAGATGCTGCCTTATGCGGATCGATATCCGTTCGAACTGTCCGGTGGCCAGCAACAGCGCGTGGCGCTTGCCCGCGCGCTCGTCTACCGGCCGCCGCTTCTCCTGCTCGACGAGCCCCTGTCGAACCTCGATGCGAAATTGCGCGAGCGCGCCCGCGTCTGGCTGCGCGAGTTGCAGGAGCGGTTGAACGTGACCACCATCTACGTAACGCATGACCAGGCGGAAGCCCTGGCCGTCTCCGATCGCATCGCCGTCATGAGCATGGGCCGGATGCGCCAGCTCGGCACGCCGCGTGAGATCTACGAGCGCCCCGCCGACAGCTTCGTCGCCGACTTCATCGGTTCGTCCAACTTCTTCGATGGCACGATGCTTGAAAACGGCACGGACAAAGCCCGCATCCGTCTGGCTGATGGCAGCGAGATCGTCACACCGCCGGGTGCCGCGGCAACGGATGGCTCCGTGGTCGTCGCCATCCGCCCGGAAAAGATCGAGCTTTCCAGCGCGGCCGGCCAGAACACGATGCGCGTCTCGATTGATCAGCGGACTTATCTCGGGTCGGTCTGGCAATATGCCGTGCGCTCCGGCTCAATCGAGTTCCGCATCCAGACCCCCGTGGAACTCAAGGAGGATTCGGTCCTGGTGCATATCCCGCAGGAACATTGCGCCGTCTTCCCCGACAAGCCCGGCGCGAATTGAGGTCCCCGATGGCAGAGAGCAAGAAAACCGTTCGCTTTCAGGCAGACCGCATAGGCCCCCTGCACGGGATCCGTGTCGTTGACCTGAGCCGCGTCGTCGCCGGCAACATGTTGTCGCTGCAGCTTGGCGATTTCGGTGCAGATGTCATCAAGGTCGAGCCGCCGCAGGGAGACTCGCTGCGCGAATGGCGCGATAACGGGTATTCGCTGCACTGGAAGACCTATGGCCGCAACAAACGCTCGATCGTACTCAACCTGCGCCAGCCCAAGGCCCTCGAAGCCCTGAAGAAGCTATTGGCGAAAGCCGACGTCTTCATCGAGAACTATCGTCCCGGCACGCTCGAGAAGATGGGGCTTTCGCCGGAAAGCCTGCTCGAACTCAATCCGAGGCTTGTCATCGTGCGGATATCCGGCTTCGGGCAGGACGGCCCCTATGCGGAACTGCCCGGGTTCGGCACGCTGGTTGAGGCCATGAGCGGTTTTGCGTCGCGCACCGGCTTTCCGGATCGCGAGCCGGTACTGCCGCCGCTTGCCCTGGCCGACATGATCTCCGGCCTCACCGGCGCAAACGCCGTGATGATGGCGCTGTTTGCCCGCGAACGCGGCGATGCTGCCGGCCAGGTCATCGACCTGTCTCTTCTCGAGCCGATCTTTGCGTCGCTCGGCCCGGAAGCCTCGATCTATCAAGTCACCGGCAAGGTCAAGCAACGCTCCGGCTCGGGCTCCAACACGGTATCGCCGCGCAACGTCTATCTGTGCAGCGACGGGAAATATGTGGCCCTGTCGGGATCCACCCAAGTCATCGCCATGCGCATCTTCGACATCATCGGCCGACCCGACATGAAGGACGATCCACGTTTTTCCACGAACATGGAACGCGTCCGGCATCGTGAACTGGTCGACGCCGCCCTTGGGGCATGGTTCGTCACCCGCAGCCGGGACGAAGCCCTCGCCGTAATGCGCGGCGCCGGCGCCACCGTCGGGCCTGTCTACGATATCGCCGATATCAGCACCGATCCGCATTTCGCCGAGCGGGAGATTATCGTGGATGTCGAGGATGCCGATCTTGGCAGCATTTCACAACACAACATCTTTCCGCGCTTTTCCGCGACGCCCGGCGTCTTTCGGCATCCGGCGCCCGATGTCGGTGAGCAGACGGAGGCGATCCTTTCCGAAATCGGCATGACGCCGGCGGATCTGGAGGACGAGGCGTGATCTCCTCGCTGCTCTATGTTCCCGGCAACGCGCCGCGCTTCCTGGAAAAAGCCGGACAGCGAGGCGCCGATGTCGTCATCATCGACCTGGAAGATGCCGTGCCGGAGAATGCCAAAAGCGAGGCCCGGGACGCTCTGGCGAAATGGGTGCCGGAGATCAAGAAAGGCGGCTGCCAGGTCTATGTTCGCGTGAACCAGTCCGACCGGCTGCTCGACGATGCAATCGCAGCCGTGACGGCCAATGCCGACGCGCTCTATATCCCGAAGGTCAGCAGCGTCGACAGCCTCGTTCATCTGGCGGAGGGTCTTTCCGGGCATGAAGCGGATCGGCGCCCGATCGGCTTCGTTCCTCTCATCGAGGACATGACGGGCCTGCTGGACGTCCGGACAATCGCCCATGGCCCGCGCGTGTTCGCTCTCACGTCCGGTGGCGAAGACCTTGCGACGGCGATGGGTGCAAAGCCGACGCCTGAAGTGCTGCGCTATCCCAAGTTGATGATCCATTATGCGGCCAAGGAAGCGGGGCTGCTTTCCTTCGGATTGCTGAGAACGACCGTGGATTTTGCCGACAAAGCCGCCCTGCAGGCTGCCGCCCTGGAAGCGCGCGACTTCGGATTTGATGGTGCGACCTGCATTCATCCGTCGGTCGTGCCCATTCTCAACGAGTGCTTCGCACCGACCGCAGAGGAAGTCGAATGGGCCCGCAAGGTCGTATCGGCCAGCCGGCAGGAAGCGGCGGCAGGGCGAGGCGCCTTCATGCTGGACGGCCAGTTCGTCGACGCGCCAATCGTGACGCGCGCCGAAAATCTACTTCGCAGATCTGAGAAAGGACGAGCCGCCACATGAGCCATGATATCATACAGGGCGTCGAGCATGGCAAGCGAGGCCGGCGCATTCTCGTGAGCCACAACAAGATCGCCGAAAAGGCGATCAGGCTGCTGAACCAACACGATATCGACGTTTTCTTTTCCCCGCCCTACGACCCGTCCGAGGTTGTGGCAAAGCGCGCCGCCGAGCTGGAAATCGACGGCCTGATGGTGCGCCAGGGACGCATCAACGCGGAGGTTATCGCCGCATCGCCAAAGCTCAAGGTCATCGCCAAGCATGGCGTCGGCGTCGACAATGTCGACATTGCGGCGGCGGCCAAGCTTGGTATTCCCGTGCTTAGGGCGATGGGCTCGAATTCACGCGCCGTCGCCGAGCACGCGATCGCACTGGCGCTGAGCCTGATCAAGGAAGTGCTTCCGCTCGACAGGGCTGTGAAGCGCGGCGAATGGCCGAAGCCGACCTTCACGGGCAAGGACGTCCTCGGCGCCACGATCGGCCTCATCGGTTACGGCGGGATCGGCAGGGAGACGGCGCGAATGGCCGAAGCGCTCGGTATGGAGGTCGTGGTCCACGATCCCTTCGCACCGGAAGCCGCCGAGGCGGATGGCTTCGTATCCATCGGTGATATCGATGCCATGCTGCCGTCAGTCGACGTGCTGAGTATCCATTGCCCGCTCACGGCAACGACGCGCAATCTCATCGATGCGCGACGACTTGGAATGATGAAGAAATCGGCGGTCCTCGTGAACACCGCACGCGGGGGGATCATCAACGAAGCGGACTTGGCGCAGGCCCTTGCCGGCGGCACCATCGCAGGTGCGGCCCTCGACAGCTTTGCCACGGAGCCACCACCCGCCGACAGCCCGCTGTGGACATTGGATACGCTCATTGCGACGCCGCATATCGGCGGCGTGACCTATGGCTCTGCCGATGCGATGGCCGTCATTGCCGCCCAGCACATCATCAGCGTTCTCGATGGCAACCCGCCCGATCAGCGCTCGATCGCCACTCCAACCGAACTGTCTGCCTGAGGCTTGCAATGACTTATGGATTTCGCATCAAACTGAACTGGGACCGCATCGAGCCTTCGCTCGTGGACGCCTTCCGCAACCTGCCCGTTGCCAATGTCAGCGATTCCATGTCGCGCATCTGCGGGCTCGGCACGAGCATGCGGCCGATGCACCGTTCCGGTACGCTCGCCGGCCCGGCTTTGACGGTGCGCACGCGCCCGGGCGACAACCTGATGCTGCACAAGGCGATCGACATGGCGCAGCCGGGTGATGTCATTGTCGTTGATGCCGCCGCTGACATGGCCAATTCGCTGATGGGCGAACTGATGCTCGCGCATGCGATCCGGCGCGGTGTCGCAGGCTTCGTGCTCAACGGCGCCATCCGCGATGCCGAGGCGTTTCTGGAGCACAATCTGCCAACCTTCGCGGTCGGCGTGACGCATCGGGGCCCCTATCGCACGGGCCCGGGCGAGATCGGTCTTCCGATCGCGATCAACGGCACGGTTGTCGAGCCGGGCGATCTGATTCTCGGCGATATCGACGGCGTGGTCTGCGTGCCGAAAGCGCATGCGGCTGACGTTCTCAAGGGAACGATCAAAAAGCACGAGGCCGAGGCCAAGCAGATGGCCGAAACCAAGGCCGGCACCGTCAATCGCGACTGGGTCGACAAGGCGCTGAAGGAAGCTGGCTGCGAATTCCTGGAATAGCCGGGAAAATGGCCTGGAGCGCTGCAGGCGCCAAGGCACCTTCAACGACGTCAGCCGGGCGATTTTTCGCCCGGCATCGGCCACGCTTGGAACGATTGTTACGAGGCCATCTGAAGTCTCGAAGCGCCTGGCGTGGCGGCATCATCGAAACGGAACTGCCCCACCAAATCACGCAATTTACGGGCTTCGGCAGCAAGGTTCATGGACGCTGCGGTGGACTGTTCCACCATGGCGGCATTCTGCTGTGTCGTCTGGTCCATGGTGTTGACGGCCTTGTTGACTTCGACCAGGCCAACCGACTGTTCCTTGGCCGCTGTCGCAATGGCGTTCATATGCTGGTTGATACCGGAAATGCGCTCTCCGATCTCGTTGAGCGCGACGCCCGTCTCGCGCACAAGGCGCACGCCGCTTCCAACTTCCGCAGACGACGTGTTGATCAGCGCCTTGATCTCCTTGGCGGCTGTCGCAGAGCGCTGCGCGAGTTCACGGACTTCCTGGGCGACAACGGCGAACCCCTTGCCGGCTTCCCCGGCACGCGCGGCTTCGACGCCGGCGTTCAGCGCAAGCAGGTTGGTCTGGAAGGCGATCTCATCGATGACCCCGATAATGTTTGAAATCTGTTGCGAGGAGCTCTCGATCCGCTGCATCGCTTCCTCCGCCTGGCGTACCACGTCAACCGATCGGACAGCGCCATGGTCAGCCTCCGTTGCGGCCGCGCGGGCCTCCTCGGTGCGTTTGCTGGAATTGCTCACGTTCGCCGTGATTTCATCGAGTGCGGCCGCGGTCTGTTCGAGTGAGGCCGCTTGACGTTCCGTGCGGTGAGCAAGATCGTTGGCGCCGGACGAGATTTCCTGCGTGCCGCCGTCGATGGCCGAAATAGCCTGGGAGATCGCCATCAGCGTTCCGCCCAGCTGGCTCAGGGACGCATTGAAATCGTGGCGAAGGCTCTCGAAATCCGGCGAAAACGGCTCGTTGAGCTGGAAAGCAAGATCGCCTGACGCCAGGCGCTTGAGGCCACCGGCGAGGCCGGAGGTTGCGATGCGCAGCCGCTCGGCCGCGTCGGCCTCGGCCTTCTGCTGCGTCGCGATACGATCGCTCTCCGCCTGCTCGCGAGCCTGCGCAGCCTCCATCTCGAGTTGGCGTTTGGCAATCGCCGCCTTGCGGAACACCTCGACCGCGGCGGCCATCGTCCCGATCTCGTCCTTGCGACCAAGCCCGGCGCAATTCACATCCGTATCACCATCGGCAATTTTCACCATGCCTGCCGAGAGCTGAAGGATGGGAGCCGTCACGGATCGACGGAAGAAGACAAAAAGGGCGATGGACAGGATCAGCGTCAGTCCGAGAATGGCTTTCAGCATGTCGTTGATGGTGTTCGCAGTCTGGGTGCTCTGGTCGGAGATCGATGCGGTGACTGTCTCGATTTGATCGCCGGCGTGCTCCATCGCACTTTCCAGCGTCGAGAACTGCGTCATGAAATCCGGTAGCGCAGTCATTGCATCGACAGGGCTTTTCTCCGCCGCTGCCACCATCTTGGTGGCGCTGTCGATGTAGGTGAGGAGCGGCGGCTCGACATCTGCAAGCGCCTTCTGCGTGACGGGATCTTTCGCCAACACCTTGTTCTCGTCGATCACGCTGCGGAACGAGGCGATATGCTCCGCGAGATCGGCTTTCACCTGGTCGAACTTGATGCCGGCCGCGGGATTGGAGGCATGCAGCGCGGCAAGTACGTCGGCGCGAAGGGCATCATGCATCATGTCGGCCTGCATGTGATTGCGAAGGATCTGCCCAGACCCGGCAATGTCGACGGCATCCGCATTCATCGTCGACGCCGACCAGATTCCGACGCCGGCAGCGCCCCCTGCGATGAGAAATATGGCAATGCTCGCGGCGGTGATCTTGTGTTGAATTGATGCCATTGTGCTGTCCCCAAAAATATAGAGCCATTATGTTAGATTACCCTTAATAAGCGGTGAACCCCCTCCGGTTTGCAGCGAATCGAGCCGGCATCTTTTCGCTGAGACAGCATTCGGGCTGAGGAGAGACCGGCAGCAACTGCCGCGAAAGGTGCAATTTTTTCCGAAAAACTCTTGAAACGCGGATTGCCTGCAACCAAATCGACTGCCGCCAGCCGCTGGATAGGGCTGGTTTGCTGGAAGCGTCGTCTTTCGGCGCTCCGTACCCATGTTGCTTCAAGGAGGATATGGCTATGGCAACATCTAACGATTATGCACCGCTGTTCCGCTCGAGCATCGGCTTCGATCGGGTCTTCAATCTTCTGGAAAACGCACAGCGTGCCCGCTCGATCAGCGACTGGCCGCCCTACGACATCGCCAAGACCGGCGATGACAGCTACCGGATATCGATCGCGGTCGCGGGTTTCGCACGCGACGACCTCGACATCACGTTCCAATCCAATCTCCTGACCGTCACGGGCAAGAGACAGGAGGCGTCTGCGGAAGGCTACCTCCATCGAGGCATCCCCGCACGCTCCTTCGAACATCGCTTTGAGCTCGCCGATCATGTCCGGGTGAAAGCTGCGGATCTGAACAATGGCCTCCTGTCGATCGATCTGGTTCGCGAAATCCCTGAGGAAATGAAGCCGCGGAAGATCGCCATTCAGAGCGCTCCGGCGCTTGAACAGTCTTCCGCCCCGGCGCAGATCGAGGCACAAAAAGCCGCGTGAGCAGACGCCGGTCGGAGGGCGCCGTTGCGGCGGCGCCCATGCACATCCAAGGCAAGGAAGGAGAAGCTGGATGAAACCCGATATGTTCGAGCAGCCCCTGTCGATTCTTGTCGGCCTCGGCTTTCCGGCCGAGGTGCGTTCGGTAATGGAGGCTTACCGGCACCTCGTCGAGTGGCCGGCGTCGTCAAGGGACACCGCCCATTCGGTCGCTCTCAAAGCTTGCAACGCGGCGCTGCGAGGCGAGATCGAAGCGGAAACGGCACGCGGCCTGTTCGCTGCCTTTGCAGAAAAACACGACCTGCTTGCACCCGACAGCCATATTCTTGCAGCATCGCGATTGCATCGAGACCGTGATCCGCATGTGCGCTAAGGTGCACAATGGTGAACGATGACATCGGTGAGCCGGCATTGAATTGCGGAGAAGCCCGAAATGACCGTCGAAGAGATCCTGTTCGATCCGAGTGAATGGGTACCCAACAATCCGCGGCTCCCGGTTCTTCTCTACGGATCGGTCGAAAGTGAAAAGCCGTTTGAAGCGCTTTTTGCGGCCAATGGCTGGACCGGCGTCTGGACCAACGGGATTTTCGACTATCAGCATTACCATACGAGAGCCCACGAGGTCCTGGGTGTGTCGAAGGGAAACGCCACCCTGCTGATCGGCGGGCCGGGAGGCCGGCACTTGCATGTCTCGAAGGGCGATTGCCTCGTCCTTCCGGCGGGCACCGGACACCAAAATCTCGGCTGCTCTGACGACTTCGAGGTGGTGGGCGCATACCCACCTAACCAACATGCTGATATCCAAACATCTGCCGCCTCCGCCGAACAACTCTCGACGATCGCGTCTGTGCCCCTGCCCCGTACCGACCCGGTGTGTGTTTCATCAGGTCCATTGCTCGCCCGCTGGAGGTAGAGACCGTCGATCACATTCAAAAAAATCACCAAGGTTTTAAGCCGTGTAGGCGTCCTATGGGCGAAACGACTTTCCCTTCGGGCGCGGCCGAGCGCTGAGCGAGAAAAAGAGGACTTTCCATGTTCAGGCGCTTTCTCAGCACGTTTGGAAAATCATCGTCCGTCAAAACGCAATCGTCACCCGCAGACTTGGCCCAACTCCAGGATGCCGTGGTTCACAGCATTGTAGGCGACATCACAGACCTTCATGACGGAGAATGGGGCGCTCGCGAATGGGTTCACATTGCAGTCAACCACGAAGTGCTGATCGAGGAAGGGCGTCGATCGAGTACCCAAACGGCCGTGCTGGCGCGTATTCCTGGAGGTGAACTAGAGGACTTGAGCTTCCGCCTTGGCGCCGGCTCCAAAGCAAAACTGCTGGAATTGCGCGACGCCATGAGCAATGATGAGAGAACGTGGACGATCGTGGACCTCACCATCGAACGGAACGGCCACTACGCGTTCAATTTCAGCTATGAGCCACCGCCACGCCTCAACGGAAACCTGCTGCACAGCCCGCTTTCCGGCATCCTTGATCGCTACAAGACGCAAAATCCTTGAATAGACGCCAGCCCGCTCCACTTTGGTGAAGGAAACGGGCGAAAACGATATGAAGTTCAAACGACATAATCTGACGATCTCAATACTCTTTATCTCATTTGCCGCACATTGCCGTCATCATTTGTCCGCCGGAACGTTGCTGATGCGGGGTAGCGGGAAGGATGTTCAGGCGTGCGATTGATCGATAACGACGTCGCGGTTCCACCTGAGACAACCGAAGGATTGATCCAACGGGTGAAGCGGGGCGACGCGCGCGCCTTCGAGCAGCTTGTTTCCGATCACTATCGATTTATCTACAAGACGGCATTCCGCTGGCTGGGACATACAAGCGACGCCGAAGATGTGACACAATCGGTGTGCATGAGGCTCGCAGACGCGATCTCCCGCTTTGACGGACGCTCAAAGTTCACGAGCTGGCTTTACGCAATCACGCTGAACGCCGTACGCGACCTTCAGCGCAGTCACCAAAGGCGAAGCCGGCAGATCGAGGCCATGGCGACGGTGACGCGCGAGGAGATGGGGCCAGAGCAGGAAGACCGACTGCGTGTCGATGATATCTGGCGCATCGTACGCAAACTACCGGAAAAACAACGCGATGCCGTTCTGTTGGTGTTCGGCGAACAGCTCTCGCAATCCGAAGCCGCCGCTATCATGGGATGCAAGGAAGTGACCGTTTCTTGGCACATTCATAACGCCCGAAAGTCGCTAAGAGGTCTGCTATGATGGCCAAACCCGATCCATTCGAGCTGCTTCAGCACATCGTTGCCCCTGAACCCGATGCGGAGGCCATGAAAGCGACGATCGCCCAAAGCCGTGAAGCCTTCATTGGTCGCTCCGCATCCCGGACAGCGCATCGCCGAAGCTGGGCTGATCGCATGCTGGACTGGCGTTTCTGGCTCGTTCCCGCTGGTGCAACGGCGCTGGTGGTGATTGCTGCCATCGCCTTCGCGCCGGAGCTGATGCCGGGTAGAGATCGGCAAACTGGTCCCCTGGTCGCGGACAGCGGCGGGGATGACACGCCTCCCATTTTCTCGCGCAGCAGGCAGACGGCGGAGAATAATCCTGCCGCGAAAAAGGACGGCGAGCGCATGGGCATGCGTCCGGCACCCGGAACATCCCCTGATACATCTGCTACAGCCACCATTGTTGATGGGGACAATATCCGTATCGGCGTGCGGTCCACACCGTCATTGCTGGAACTTTACTTGCCGGATGTGGTCGGTGCGCCGGTCATCGACCAGCAGGGCGTCTTGCCGGGCGAGCTTGCAAAGGTTGTTACCGCCTTCGAAATGAAGCAGATGGGCGCCATCGCCGTTCGGTTCCAATCCGATGATGTCCGCTTCTGGCGCATCTATCGAAAAATCGACGGCGTATTCAAGCGGGATCCCGAACTTTCGGCTGTCGTATCAGATGCACCGGATCGGACAGAGGTGGAACGCCGGCTCGTCCAATCGCCTTGAAAGGACGACTGCCTGCCGCTCTTCAAGCGCTTTTCGTGAGGCATGCGGAGGGTCCGCGTGGGTTCGGAAGCGAAGTGGTTCGCATGCCGCCTCTCATCAATCCTTTATGGACACGGAAGGAAGCTTCGCGTTGACGAGCGCGAGAACGGTGGACGACCGGATGGACTTAAGCTGTCCGAGCAGAGCCTTGGCTCCAACATCGCCGTATCCGCGACGGCTAAGAGCGTACAGCACGACACCCTCAACACCCGGTCGCGGAACGTAGCGATATACATTCCATTCCACGACGATCGGATTGGCCTTGAGATCGCTCAGCAGGAAATCCAGCACCACTTCGCCACTTTGCTCATTCTGACGAATATCGAAATTGGCGACGGGATCGGTGCCCTTGCGCTGCTGCACGAGCTTCACTTGGCCGTTCGCTGCATCGATCGGCCGCAGCGGGCTGGTCACCGCCTCGACAAGGAACATCTCGGTGTAGGTCTCCACCGATTGCCCAGCGGGCACGTATTCCTGTTTGTAATAGCCGCCGCCGCGCGCGGACGACCAGGCGAGCTCGAAACTCTGCCCGTCAAAGGTGATCGGTCCCGGCACCCCCAGTCTTTCGACAATTTCGCTTTGCGCGAGAGCCGGCGCCCAGACCAGGACAATCGACAGAAGGATGGCGAGACGTTTCAGCATCGATGGCACGGCGGCACTCCTTTCGAGGAACGTAACGTGTTTTTTGATAAGACGTGTCGATATCGTGCGACCTTGGTCGCCGCATCGCCGTTCTCATTCTTTCAGCCAGTGCACCTGACCATCGATGATGATTTCCTCTGGACGAGCCGGATCATCCCCCTCGAAGACCGCCGCCAGATGACGTTCCTGCCCGTCCGGACCATCGATCAACAGCGTATAGCCATCGAAGGCGTACTTGGACGTAGTCACATCGTCCTTGCCGACGACCGTAATGTAATGCGTACCGAAATTGCCGGCGACGAAGCCACCACGACGGTGGACCACCTGCCCGTCGGCTTTGAAGGCGTATTCGCGATCGCTTCGACTACCGCCCATGCCGACATTGAGAAAGTAGTAGGTCTGGTCGAGCCTCTGGCCTTCCGGCACAGACATGAGACGCCGCGCCTTCGAAAGATCGATTTCCTCACCGTCCTCGGCCTTCAGCTTTATACTCCCCCAGCTTTTCCGCCACGTGAACCAGCGACCAGGCTCGCGCGCACGCGAGCGAGCGGTGTCGAGATCGGTGAAGGCGAAGTTCCACTCATGGCGATAGGCCGTACCGTCGCGAAGCAACACATAGATGTCTTCCTGTCGCGACGTATAGCCATTGCCGAAGCCATCGAGCCGGTTTTCGAATTCCGCGTCGTAAAGCACGCGGTCGATATCGCCCACGGAAATGCCTTTGCCCGGGCCTGCAAAGGCTTCCTCGAATTCGAGGGGCCGTAACATCAGTCCTGCGCTATCGTCATCAATGGACGCAAGCTCGGTTTTTGCGGTATCGTGAATGAAGAGACGGCAGTCGCGCAGTCCCAGCACCCCGCCTTCCGCCTCGTCACGCACCCAACGCACCTCCCCCACCAGGATACGCTGCTGGCCGATTTCGCGCTCCATATTGGCTTCCTGCGCATCGTCGGCAAAGGACAGGCAGCGGGCGGAAAACCTCGATTGCTGATCATCCCGCCATTCACGCATCTCAGATTTGCCCGTCACGCGGCCGTAAAGGGCCGTTGCGGGCCGCTGCTTCAGCCATGCCAACGCATGCTCCTCGCGCGCATTGCGCAGGTCGCGGTCGTCACGGGCGCCTGCGCTGGAGCCGATTTCATCCATCTTCCCGGCCAATCGGGCGGAAAGCACGACCAGCGGCACCACCTCGACCTCGGCGCTCGCTGGATGGGCCGTTTCAGCCGCCACCGCTATGCCGAAATCCTTGGCGTAACGCAGGGCGTGGCGGACCGGGCGTGCGATATCGTAAGCGTCCTGTCGCAACTCATTACGGAAGTCCAAGCAGATCGAAGCGTCTGCTGCGACGGCGGCGTCGATTTGCTTTCGTGCCGGGCCCGATTGGTCTTCGATCGACTTGAGGACGCCTGGGATCTTTTCGCCGGCCGCCCTGAGGAGCCTCTTGTAGCCGGCAAGATCAACCCGATGGGCCCAACCGGCCATCGCATCACGCCGAGACGCCCCGCTGGCCGGATCATGTCTGTCGCAGGCGCTCATATAGGCTTCGGCCTGTACAGCGCCGCTGACAGCCTTGCCGAAAGCCGCGTCGAATTCGGACACGTCGTCGGCAAGCACGGGAGCCGCCAGAAGCAGAGATACGAACGATGCGAGGACGCGCCGTATCATCATCGGCAATCTCCGATGACCTGTTCGACATGGAGCACGTTTCCGGCCATGCGACCATGAACGAGCACGCAGCTGTTTCCCTCCCAGGCCGCCATGATCCGTCGCGCATCCAACGTGTCGGCCCTGAGTTCGGGGAGGCTCTGATGCGACCACAGAAGGCCTGCCGGTCCATCCGGCAAACGATCCGCCGGCGCTATGCCGCGCCATGGACATGGCTGCCTGACGCAGACGATGTTGGTCTTGCCGACGAACAGGCGCTCGTTCGGTGAAGCGACGTCGGTCGACTGGACCGGTGCGGCGGCTAGCAACACTAGGGCGACGATGGAAAGAACATGGCGCATGACCGAGACCTCACCGGTTTACGAGGCCGTTCGCCTCTCGTTTACGGGGAATGTTTTCCCGGTCAGCCTCGACCTCTGCACGAAACTGTGCGAGGCCGTCGCGCACTTTCGCCAGCGCTTCCGCATGTTCGGTCTTCGATGTCACGCCGTTTGCGTTGGCGGCATCCCATTCAAGCGCCCAATCCATCGCGGCAAGCCATTCGTCCACATTACCGGCGATATACTCGTTGACGGGCCGTCCGACCTGCTCGGTAAGCGCGCTGAAAAGCACGTTTTCGTTCCCCGCCGCACTGCCGGCCGCCTCGATAAGGAAACGATAACGCAGCTGTCCGGCATACATCCAGTTGGCGGCCTCCTGTCCCTTTCCTTCTGCCAGAAGCCGCGACGCCAAAACATAGAGCGCGGCAGGATGGACTTCTGTCGCCTTCGCCTCGATCTGGGCGTTGCTCAACTTCGCCAGATCCTGTTGAGCCTGCGCTGGCGACAGCATTGCAGCGGCGAGGAGGATGGACATCAGCAGTCGTTTCATGATCCTGGTCCTTTCGTTCTCGCAGATAGGACGCCGGCGAGGTGCATACTCTTGGTCGAACGACGAAAAACCGTACCATCAAGAAAAAATACAGGGACGAGACTAAAATGGGGCGCATGACCGTCGTCAAACAGGAATACAAGTAGCAGGAGACATCATGCGACGCAGCCTCATCACCGCCTGCCTATTGCTGGCAACCACATCCTCGGCCCTTTCAGAGAATCTGGACGCGCTCCAGCAAGGCCTTACCCGCATGCCCGCAAGTGTGTTGGCGCAACCGGTCGCAGACCAAGCCTATTTTGTCAGCATAGACGCCATGAACGAGCTGCAGCAGAGCGATGCGGCGGCGCGAATCTTTTCTCGTCTCGTGCGCGGTACGGATCTCACGCCCCTCGAAAGCCTCGCGCAAACCGAGAGGAAAGAGTGGGAAACCAAGGCAGGGGTGACGATCGACAAACTGCGATATTTCGTGGGCTTTGGCCGGCCGCCTGCGACGGTCACGATCTGGGGGCTTTCCGACGCAGCCGCTGCCGATAACATGATTGACGCCCTGCAGGAGCGCGGGTTCGAAAGCGCGGGCGCCGGCGTCTTTGGCAATGGCGAGCCGATGAAGTTCGATCCGCAGAAGCGCGATCCGGCCGACCCCTGGCGCACGATGATCGGCGCCGCGCAGTTTGCCGCTGTAAAGGAAAACACGGTGGTGCAGGCGAACATGCCCGCCTATGCGATCAGCACTGCGGGAACCCAGCCCGGCGCGGGCGACAATCCAATCATCGGAACCGCTCTGGCAGGGCTGCATTCATCAGTGTCGGACGGTCGGGTGGTGCAGGCGGTCGTCATATCGCCCGCCTTCGGCATTACGAGCATCGATCCGTCGCTTGTCCTTTCGCCGTCCGCGGACATCGCCGAAACACGCAAGAAGATCGAAACGCAGGCCGCCGAACTCGGCGCCGGCATCCCACCCTATCTTGGCGGCATCATCACTGATATCCAGCTTGAAACGCCGGCTGTCGGTATCTCTCTGGCTTATGGCGATTGCGCCATTGCCCAGCGGGCCGTCGACATGATCGCCCAACGATGGACGACGATGGCCGGCGACAACGCACAGGGCAAGATCACAGCGGGGACCGCTGAAGGCATCGACGGGCTCTGCGCCGCCACCGTCAAGGTGGTGCTCGCCGAGCCGGGCATCGAAAGAAACCCGGCCTACGCGCAGATATTGTCGTCCTATTTCACGCGCAAGGCCGGCATTCTCAACATCGGGACGCAGTAAGCCAATCGGCCTCAGTTCGCCGAGTAGGACAGGTTGCAGACGGACGATCCGACCTTCGTCAGCTTGATCACCTCCGCGCCGTCGACCCAGTCCGAGATGCTGATCGCACCCGCGCCCACGGCGTCGGCGGCACCGTAGCGTTCCGCCAGCGCCGCCTCCAGCGTATCACACGCCGCGACGTCGGCGGGATTGAACATGACGAAGCGCAGCGTTTCATCGGTGCCGAACAACAGTGATACCTGACCCGGCACACCCTCTATCTCGCGGGAAAGCTTGACAAGCGGCGCGTATTTTTTACCCGCCTGCTCATAGATTTCGTTGCTGGCCGGCGCATGTTCGACAGCACCGTCGAGCACCGCGATCGCCTCCTTGGGCGACATGCCCCATCGCGTCGTTTCCCAGCCTGCATAGGCCGGCGCGGAGACCGAAAGGGACAGGGCGATGGCCGCAAAACCGGAGCGCGTTGTGATCATCATGGCGTTTCCTCTTGTTGAACCCGATCATCAGACGCACGCCGGAGTGCAAACCTTGGTCTAAACCTTCCCACGCGAGCAAGGCTGAGGGTGGTTTGCAACGGGTGGTGCTATTGACGCGTGCCGTTGGCGGGCCGCCTCCAATAGGCCGTGATCGACGTTTTGCCGAGACGTGGAAGTCTCGCCGACAGGCACGCTCGAAGTTCGGCGGCGACGCCATGTTCGCATCCGGCCCAGACGCTGAGTCCGCTTGCTTTATCGTCGAGCTGCGTTTCCACCGCATCAAGGATCATCGCGGGATCTCCGGCATGACGTCCGTTGCGAAGTAACCACTCTATATGCAGACCTGGCCCGGGACAGAGATAGGCTGTTTCGGCGATATCGCTGACCTCGACAACGGCTTTTATTTCCGCTTGTCCGGCAAGCGATTCCGCTATGCGGGCGATCGCAGGCAGCGCCGTTTCGTCTCCGATCAGAAGCAGCTTTTCCCCGGGGGGCGTTCCACCACCGCCCGGACCTATGAGGCCGGCTATCTCACCCGGTATCGCCCGGTGTGCGAAGGCAACGCCCGGGCCGGATGCCGTTTCGTGATGCAGCACGAAATCGATGGCAAAGGTGGATGTCCTCTCATCAACCCACCGTATCGTGTAAACGCGGCTGGAAAGCGTGTCGTCCCCGGCCGGCCAGGTCAGGCGGCCACTTGCCGATTGGCGCGGCCAGCGCGGCACCTTTCCGTCTGGCGGGAAAAGCAACCGGACATGATGGTGGTTCGTGTTCAGGAATGCTGGCAGCCGGCCAGCCCGAAAGACGACGCGTCGCATTCTTGGCGTGACCGCTTCCGTGCGTTCGACGCAAACCTCCTGGAAATTGGCCGGAACGGTGTCTGTTGCGCCCTCACCCGACCATTCGACCTGTGCGTCCGCAGCGAACTCGAACACGTGATCTGCAATGAAGGTTCTTATGACGGCGAGTTCCGATGCCGTTGACGCGGTCGCCTCGATGGACAAGCCCGCTAGAGACCGCCGAAGGCGCACATGCCCATACTCGCTCGTGATGTCAGCGCCATCAGCTTGGCGCTCGACTTGAGCATGTGTCTCGAGATGGTCCAGGAAGACCGTCAGGAAGAGATCGGGGTTGGCCAATTGCACATCGGCCGTTGTCTGCATGGCTCGCGTCATGCCTTTTCGCCCTGCCGAAGCGGCAATTCACGCTGATCGAGCTTCGCCAACTGCCGATAGGCAAGTCCTATGCCGGCGAAGGAGACGAAAGTCGCAATGCCGAACAGGATGGCATAACCCAGGCGATCTGCGAGGAAGCCGGCGATGGAGGCCCCGACGAGATAAACGATGAGTTCGGCACAGGTGAGAATGGTGAAATCGGTGCCGGGCTGCTCGTTGGAAGACGACTTCATGAAGAGCGAATAGATGGCAACGAGTTCCATGTAGCGGATCAATGACTGGAAGGCCGAGGCGCTCATGGCGACGATCGGACCGGGCAAGACATGGGCCGCGCAAAGCGTGAACACGAGGAAACAAACCGTTCGGAGCACGCCGAGTGTCACAAGCGCGGCTTTGAGACCGGCCTTGCGAATGAGAAATGCACTGATGACGGCGCCGACCAATCCCGCCGTCGCCGCCGTGCCGCCGCTGAGATAGCCGATCCATTCAACCGGCAGGCCGATATCGACAAGGAACGGCCCTTCCATGCCCCGAACAAGGCCCTCGCTCGCGCGGTAGGTCAGGGCAAATCCAAGAATGATCCAGGCATTGGGACGCATAAAGAAAGCGCGCAGGGTCGCTGCGGGCTTGCCGGGAAGCACCTGCTGGTGCTCTCGCGTCTCCCGCATCCACACCGCTGCGGCAAGCGGCAGGAGCGATAGCGCTGCCACGATGAGGATCGTCATCGTCCAGCCGATCCTGCCGAACAGGACGAGGGCCATCGTTCCGCCCAGCACAACGCCCAGGGCAACCGCACCCGCCTGAATGGCGTTGCCGACCGAACGCGTCGCGCCGTCGAGATGACGCACCGCGTATCCGTCCGTCGCGATATCCTGCAGAGACGAAAGAACCGTGATCGCCAATCCAATGGCGAAAAGCGGCCCTGCCCGGGACGGATCGAAGAACGCCATCGATGCGATCAGGGCGCTAACCAGGAGCTGGGTCGGAATGACCCAGCCGCGCCGATGCCCCAATCGCGCCAGCGGCGAAATGCGGTCGACGAAAGGGGCCGCCAGGAACTTCAGCACCAGCGGCAACATCAGGAGTGAAAAAAGACCTATGGCCGTTCGGGACGCGCCGGCATCCCGCATGAGCGGCGGCAGAGCTACGATCAGCAGGTAGGTCGGAATACCCTGCGCGAGATAAAGGCCGCCGAGAACGGCGTAGAGCCGACCCCGCTGCGCATGTGTTTGCTCTTGAACCGACACTTTAGAACGCCTTGGTCAGCGATACGGCGAAGGTGCGTCCGCGGCCCTTGTAATCGAAGATCGCCTCGTTTGCCAAAGCACCGTAGAGCGCCTTGGCGCGGGAGCCCCAGATCGTCGTATATTCCTTGTCGAACAGGTTGTGGACGCCGAAATTCACGGTCGTCGCGGTATCCTCGAAACGGTAGGCGCCGACGAGGTCGAAGAGCGTGTAGCCATCGATCTTGTAATCGTCCTTGTCGGTCAGGTCGAAGACATGCTGGCCCTGCAGGCGCAGGCTGAGCGCCTCGCCGCGCCAGCCGATATGGCCGCCGAGCTTGGAGACGCTTGCCGATCCGACACTGTCGTTGCTCCAGCCTGCGTCGCTCTTAACCTGCGTACGGACCCACTGGCCAAGCGCCCCGACTTCGAAACCGTATGCGAGATCGACGCCGACCTTGCCTTCGATACCATAAACGCGTCGCTCTTGGTCCTGCATTTCAACGGCGAGCGTCGTGCGGTTCAGCGTGATGGATCGATCCGACAAAGAGTAGAAGGCGGCCGTATCGAAACGATAATCGCCCTCGTCCAGCCGATAACCGAGCTCGAAGGAGTTCGTCTTGATGGCCTCGAGAGCCGATTGCGCAACATTCACGCTGTTGGTCAGCGTATAATGGCCGCCCGCCAGCGAATATGCACCGAAGCCGTAGTATTTGGCGGGATCGGGCAGTTCAAAGCCTTGGCTGAAATTCGCGTAGACCTGTTGCGTGTTCGTAATGCTGTAGGTCGCACCGGCATTGAGCAGGACCGCGTCGTAGCTCACCGAACCGCCCGGAATGGCGTCGGCGGAGGTGGCCGTACCCTGGAGAATGGCGATCTGCTGCTGGGCGCCGATGAAGTCGCCGACCTTCGTGTCGACATATTGGTAGCGGACGCCGCCATTCACCGTGAGCGCGTCGTTGACCTCATAGGAGGCCTCCACAAATCCCGCGACGGTGCTGACATCGAGGGCAGGATACAACCCCGTCACGCCGATCGTGTCGAAGTCCATCGCTCCCGAGGTCAACGCCGTCATCAGGTCGAAGATGTTCTGACGGGAGGAGAAGGAATCCCGGTCGGCATCGACACCATAGGTAATGCGCAGACCATCCGTCGGCTCGGCCACGAGCGCAGCCTTGATGCCATAATAGTCCGTGTCTTGCGAGCTGCCATAAAAATAGGTGGACGATGGGAAGGGATGGAATTGCACCTTCTCCGACCGGTGGAAGGCCTGCAGCATCAGGCTCTGCCCCAGGAAATCGTCATCCGTGTAGGTCGCGTTCAGCATCGTGCGGCGTGTGCGGGGATTGAAATCGGAACTGTAGCCGCTGCGCGCTTCAAAGAGGCTGGGATCCGAAAGCGCGGCCAGGAACGGCCCGAAGTAAACGCCGTATTCGGAGTCCTGACGGCTGTCGAAAAACTGTCCCGTCACTTCAAGGCGCCTGTTGGCGTCGATCTGATATCCGATCGAACCCATCAGATCGAGGCTCCGGTTGTCGGCGGTCGAGGTCTGCGTGATATCGGGCATCAGCAAATTGCCGCGGCCGTCATAGAATGTACCCGTTCCAAGGCCCGAAACTGCAAAACGCGCGTCCCAGTCCTCGCTCTTGTACGTCACTGCGGCGGCCGCGTTCTTGTCCAGATCGCCGCTGCCGGCAAATCCGCTCTGCGCACCCGCCGTCACCTCTGCATGCAGTCCCTCCTCTGCAGTCTTGCCCTTCTTCGTGATGATGTTGATGATGCCGCCGGTGGCATTTCCGCCATAGATGGATGTGGCGCCGCTGAGCACCTCTACGCGTTCGATATTGAATGGGTCGATCGAGTCGAACTGTCGGCTGACCCCACGCGCAGAATTCAACGAGACGCCGTCGATCAGCACGAGTGCGGCACGCCCGCGCAGGTTCTGGCCGTATGACGTACGCGAACCGTAGCTCGCAGCGTCGAAGCTCGGTATCTCGTGGGCGAGGATCTGCTGCAGATTCTCACCGGATCGCGCGCGGCTCTGGATTTCCTCGGCCTCGACCACATGGATCGTCTTTGCCGTTTCGGAGATCTGCTGCGGTGCGCGGCTGCCTGTCACCGTGACGGCCTCGAGCATGGTCGCGCCCTGGCTGGTGGTCTGTGCGGTCGCTTGTGTCCTATCGAGCGCGTCCTGCGCATAGGCCGGCAGCGCCGCAACCATGGCCACCAAAGAGACACCAAACCGAAGTTCCAAACGCATGAGTTCATCCCCGAGACGTTGACAAGCACCAGATCAAGGCCGATTGCCAAACAAGATTAATTTAGTCATGTTTATAAGCGTCTCGGCTGGATTGCGCAGATTGTCGCGAACATGACTTGGACAGAAACGAACGGAATCGGATTTTTCTGAAGTGCATCGCAACCGGCAGATCACCCCACTCAAGTTCGGCGCAACGAGAGGTGCAGAGTATCCCAAGGGTCTCTGGCGGCTCGTCCTGCGGGAAATGCTCGGCGATATCGACGTCGAGTCCGATGCCATTTTCGAAAAAGCGTCCGGCCTGTTCTTCGCCAGGCTCGGTCTTTCCCTGACGACACTTTACCTGCCGGCGACCGCCGTGCGCTTCTGGACGACCGGGCTTACGGAATCGGGCCTCGTGATCATGCGCGCGATGGAGGGGCCGCTTGTCGTCGAGCAGCGCCGGCACCGGGTCGAGGCCCCTGAAGGCGATGTCATCTTCGCGATGGCGGACGCGCCGCTTACCATCGAGTTGCCGCTCGGGGGGCGTTTTGACTGCGCTTATCTTCCAAGCCACGTCGTGAATGCGTCGGATATGCAGCTTTCCGCCATTCTCATGCAGCAGATTTCCGCAAGCTGCCTGCCGTTGCAACTGTTGATAACCTACGCGGGCTACATGCTGCAGCAACAGCGGCAGAATGACAGGCACGCCGATATGATGGTGCGCCACTTCTACCAGTTGCTGCCCGTACTCGTGGCTGAACTTGCCGCCGACACGAAGCGGACCGGCAGTCCGGACCGACTGACGGCAATCAAGACGGCGATTGCAGCAAACCTCGCGGACAGCACATTTTCAGTTACCGATGTCGCCCGACAACAGGGTGTTTCACCACGCGCTATTCAGAAGCTTTTTCAGCGGACCGGCACCACGTTCTCGCGCTACCTCTCAGAGCGCCGCCTGGAGGGTGCAAAAGACGCCCTTATGTTGGGCAACGGGAGCATGTCCGTCACACAGGTCGCATTCGATTTCGGTTTCGACGACCCGGCCTATTTCAGCCGGGCTTTTCGTAAGCGATACGGGATCTGCCCGAGAAATCTCCAGATTGCCGCTCGCAAGTCAGCGTAGGCGTGGCCGCTTGGGCCCATCGCTGAATCAACTTCCTTAGTGAGCACGATTTCGGCGGATGAGAGGGCGTGCAAACCACGCCTCCTCTTGACGCCGGAAACGAGCGCGGACATAAAGTTGCACGATACAACTTTATAAGGTCTGCGCATGGTGACGGGCGTATCTCAGTCGACAATCGATGCCCTCCGGGCAGCCTCCCGCCAACTTGTCCGGCAGCTTGGCTTCATGGGCGGAGACTTTGCTGGCACGGAGCTCCCGCCCTCTGCAGTCCACGCTCTCATCGAAATCGAGAAGGGAACGGCAACGGCGCGCGACCTGACCGCAATTCTTCACCTTGAAAAATCCAGCGTCAGCAGAATGCTGCGCAAGCTCGTCGAATCCGGCGACGTGCAATGGGTTGCCGGCAAAGAGGATTCTCGAACCAAACTTCTTTCACTGACATCGGCTGGACGAAAACGCGTCGCTGCCATCCACGCCTTCGCCCGCGAGCAGGTTGCCGGAGCGCTGGACCGTCTGGAACCGGGGCAAGATCAAGTTGTTCTCGACGGCATGCGGCTTTACGCCCGCGCACTGTCGCCCCCGGACGACACTGCCCGATCCGAGGGTATCCACGTGCGGGATGGGTATCGGGCCGGCCTCATCGCTGAGATAACCGGGCTGCATGCGCTCTACTATTCTCAGGCATACGGCTTTGGTCAGCCTTTCGAAAGCGTCGTCGCGAGCGGCTTGGCCGAGTTTTGCGGCCGCCTGGACAGGCCGACAAACCAGATATGGGCGGCAATGCGTGATGGCCGGATCCTTGGTTCGGTCGCCATTGACGGCGAGGATATCGGGCCGGATATCGCCCATCTCCGGTGGTTTATCGTCGATCCCGCCCTTCGCGGGATGGGGGCCGGGAAGCGCCTCCTGGATGCAGCTTTGGCCTTTGTGGACGCGCATGGCTTCAAGCAGACGCATCTCTGGACCTTCGCCGGCCTCAACACCGCTCGATATCTATACGAATCGCGTGGCTTCGTTCTCGCGGAGGAACAGCTTGGAACCCAGTGGGGCAACGAAGTCCTCGAACAGCGTTTCACGAGAACCAAGCCTTGAACATTCCCGAGTAAACCCGATCGCCAGCACCCAAGAACGTCATAAACCGCGCAGAGGGCGGGACATTACCGACACTGGCGCCGGGGACCTCCGTCGAACGGCTGGTATGTATTGTCTTCAGGGCGGTAAGACCTGTAGCGTTTGCTGCACCTGGAAATATGATCGTCCAGATCCGCGGTGACTTGCTCGCCGTTGAGGCCACGGTTCCCGAGCGCGCGATGGGCGCTTAAAAGAACCTCTTCAGCCGCGCCGGCTTCCGGTTCGAACACATTGCTTTCAACCGTCATGTACGGCGAAATGCAATGCCTCCGCTTGCCGTTGTAGGGTTGATAGGTGCCATCCTCGGCTCGGTATGAACTATACCGCGCCATGCACCATTCGACGTGTTCGCGGGGTAATGCTGCACCGTGCTGGTCTTCGCCTGCTGCGATCGATCCCGTCAGAACATCGTCCGCAATGTCGCTCGCTGCGACTTTCGCAGTCTCGGCATCGGGCCCTGCACTCTCCGGCCCGGTATGCAAGACGACCGATATCGGACGGCCATCGACGCGCTCCAGTTGCTGGTTGTTCCGTGCAACGACCGTAGGATTGGCCGTCCACAGATCCGATACGCCCGCAGTCGTTGCAACCGAAGTCGATTCAGGCGCGGAGAGGTATAGAAGAGCACCGAACGCACCTGCTGCAAATGTAACGACCGAAAGCAGAACGCCGGCGATCATGGCTGCCATCGTTTTCATGATTGTCCCTCCATGTAAGGCCGGGTCCGGCAAGCTTTCGTCGGCTTAGCGCAGGCCGAGGAACGACAGGATTGCGATGACGATGACGATCAAACCGACGATGTAGATGATCCGATTCATGGCTCTTCTCCGAAATAATGTGCAGCGCTTCGCTGCGTTTGAAATAGGCCACCACGTCAGTCTCCGGCAGCAACTTCAGCCGGTTAGGTAGCGCTACCGAAACGACGCTTCATGAAACTGGTTCCTGACCGACGCGCAGATCAGACCTTTGTCCCTACACGGGTTGGCATTGGTCCAGCGCCGGAACCTTGCCTGCTCAGGCAGATTTCTTTCGTGTCCAACCCAAAGGAGTGGAACAATGAAACTCAATCTTCTTGCCTCGGCTGCCATCGCGGCCGCTCTCTTTACATCGCCGGCTATGGCCGATGACAATGAAGCTGCCGTGACCGGCGCTGCTGGTGGTGCCGTGACCGGCGCCGTCGTTGGCGGCCCCGTGGGCGCCGCCGTAGGTGGTGTTGTCGGCGCCATCGCGGGTACTGCACTCAATCCGCCGCCGCAAAAGGTTGTCACCTATGTCGAGCGGCAGCCGGTTCCGGCCGACACGGTCGTCGTCAAGGAAGTGGTAGAAGTCGGCAAGCCCTTGCCGAGGACCGTAGTCCTGACGCCGATCCCCGAGGATCCGACCTACGCCTACGCCGTGGTGAACCAGCAGAGGGTCATCGTCGATCCCAGCACGTACACCGTTGTTCAGGTTCTGAACTGATACGCTCCGCCTGCCCTTCCCCCCGGGAAGGGCAGGCGATTTATCGATGGAACTAAAGGCCGCTACGCTCGTTTGCGAGTTCAGCTTGTTGCACGATTTCGCAAGGAGGCGAGGAGACCGAGGGTGCTTACGCGCGTGAATGCATCAGATCCCGCGTGTATAGATCCGACGCGGGCGCCCGCGCGCTCTTCGGTCTGGGGTCGTCAAACTCTCGCCCGTCAATTCTTCATCGTCGGCAGTGCATTTTCCCTTGTGGCGATGGCGCTTGTGGGGCTGTTCGTTACCAATCTCATCGAGCAGGCAGTTACGCGCAACGCCGCCGCTTCGACGGCTCTCTACGTCGACAGCATCATCGCCCCCCTCCTCCCGGATATGGCAAGCAGTGAAATTCTCGATGAGACAAGCAGCCGCGCGTTGGATGAAACCCTGGCACAGGGTCCATTGGGTGAACGGCTCAAGGCCTTCCGGCTATGGTCTCGTGACGGCCGGATCCTCTATTCGAGCGATCCGCTCCAGATCGGCGAACAATTCACCCCGAGCGCGGATTTGCAGAAGGCGCTCGGCGGAGAACTCGTCGCGGAATTCGACGAAGTCGATGATATCGAGAGCAAGGCAGAACGGGAGTCAGGCCTTCCGCTGCTCGAAATCTATAGCCCGCTGCTTCAGCCCTGGTCCGGCGAAGTCGTCGCCGTCACGGAATTCTACGAAGTCGCAGAGGGGTTGAAAGTGGATCTGGCCGTGGCTCGCTGGCGGAGCTGGAGCGCGGTGGCGGCGGTGACACTTGCGTTCTTTCTCACGCTGTCAGCCATCGTATTTCGCGGCAGCCGGACCATCGACCGTCAAAGTATCGAACTTAAATCTCGTGTCGCGGACCTCACACAGCTTCTCAGCCAAAACGATGCGCTGAAATCCCGGATCCAACGCGCGGCTGCCGCCACGACCGCCCTCAACGAGAGTTACCTTCGCAATCTCGGCGCCGACCTCCACGATGGCCCGGCGCAACTTGTCGCCTTTGCCGCGCTCAGGATCGATAGCGGCCTGTTGTCCGATCCCGCCACCTCCACGGAACGCCGCGAGAAAGAGGTCAGCGTGATCAAGACCAGTCTGGATGAGGCAATGACCGAGATCCGCACCATATGCAGCGGTCTCGTGCTGCCGCACATCGAGTCGGCCAGTCTTGAGGACATGTTGGAGGAATTGCTCAACAGTTATGGCGCGCGCACGGGCAAGTCGGTCGAACTGCGCAACAGCGCGACAGTGGCGGTTCTACCGGTCGCAGCCAAGATCTGCATTTACCGCTTTATTCAGGAAGCTCTCAACAACGGTTACAAACACGCGGCCGGTGCGGGCCAATGGGTCGACATCGCGCGACATGATGATGTGATCGAGGTCCGGGTCGGCGACGCGGGACCAGGGATTTCACAGCCGAGTTCCAGTAGCCGTATTGGTTTGGCCGGTATGCGGGACCGGGTGGAAAGCCTGGGCGGAACGTTCGGCGTGGCGACGACCGCTGCAGGCACCATAGTAACGATGCGCTTGCCGCTGCATGACATGGAGACATGAAGATGAACACCATCCGCGTTGCGGTCGTCGACGACCATCCCATCTTCCGCGAAGGGGTGGCAAGTTGCCTGACGGACATCGGCGGTTACGATATCGTCGGCGAAGGTGGCAGTAGCGAGGACGCCCAGGCGATCGCCCAGCAGTCGAGTCCCGACGTCATGCTGCTGGATATCTCGATGCCGGGCGGAGGTCTGAATGCGGTGGAAGCGATCCTGGACCGGCAACCCTCGCAGAAAATCATAATGCTGACCGTATCGGAATCGCATTCCGACATTGCGACGGCCTTGAAACTGGGTGCCAAAGGCTACGTGCTCAAAGGTGTAGGGTCGCGAATGCTTTCCGAGATCGTGCGTGCCGTCCACGGCGGCGAGATGTATCTTTCGCCCGCGCTGTCCGCACGAATGATTGCCGGCATTTCACAAACAGGAAACCCGTCAAGCGCGACAGGGATTCATGAGCTTACCGAGCGCGAGCGTGATGTGCTGCGTCTTGTGGCAGCAGGCCTGAGCAACAAGCGGATTGCCCGCGATCTCGACCTTCATGAAAAGACGATCAAGCACCATTTGACGCGCATATTCGCCAAACTCAAAGTCAGCAACCGGACCGAGGCGGCTATGGCATTCCGGGATGCAGGCGAAGCGGCTCGGCCTTCCGCCGGCTAGGGTATGATGGTCTTCAACCAAAGGCGCATGCGATCCTGCGTTGTCGCCTTTCGGTTGACGATCGTGCGGCCTTTCGAATCCTTCATGATGAACCGGCCTTTGACCACCTGCTCGAGATAGCCGTTGCGATAGCGAACCGCGACGGAGTTGCGTGTGACTTCCTTCTTGGCCACGGAAGCAGCGCGCCCCTTTGCCTTGCCACCGGACGCATTTTTTCCTTTGCCGCCCTTGCTATCGGGCCCGCCTCGGCTACCGGGCCCTCCTTTGCTGTCGGATCTGCCGTTGCTCTCGGATCCGCCCTTACCGCCGCGGCCACCGCCATTTCCGCCACCGTTTCCGCCGCCGTTTCCGTTCTTTGCATCCACGGTGGCAAGCGTGAGGGACGGCGTGCTTGCTGTCCATTCCACACGAACGGGCGCCGCAGCAACCGCCAGGGCTATGCCGATCGTAAAAACTGCTGTTGCTGGTTTGTAGACCTTCATCATGCACATCCTGCGCTTTCGTCGGGCAAACGCGCAAGAGCATTTTACGTTCATTGCGGCAGTTCAATGGGGCTGATGCCGGAACGCAGGTACCCGATCGGCCAGCCGGCACAGGCCTTTGGTCCGATACTCCCTCTGCAAAAGCCCCGCTCCAGGAACAGCCGGCGGTCTCTTCAGTTGACGGCTCGGTGCGCATCAAGGCGCGCAGAACAACAAACGGAGGAATAACCTGATGAAAACTGTATCGAAGAATACGATCGCCGCTCTCCTGCTGAGCAGCACCACCGTCTTCCTGGGTGGAACGGCCATTGCCCAGCAACAGCCGGCCGGTGACGCCGGTTCGTCACAGGGCGGCGCAAACGTCATCCTGCCCCAGGATGGGGCGTCGGGACAGGCGGATACGAGAACCGGCGCGACCACTCAGGCGGAGGAACGCAACGGAGGCGCCGAGGCTGCCGCGCAAGGCTCGTCAGAGGTCGAGAACGGCGGCAAGAGTGCCGAGACGGCCGGCTCGACGGACAGCTCGGTGGAAGCAGGAGAGGCAAAGTCTCCAAAGCTTGACGCTAACGGCGCCGCATCGACCACGACAACGACGGAAAAGAACGCCGAAGCTGACGTGCCCTCGTCCAAGTCTTCCAACGAGGCTTCGACAAGCGAGCCGTCGAACGAGACCACGGCGAGCATCGATATTACGACCGAGCAGCGTACGGAGATCCGCAACGTCATCGTGGAAACCAAGGCGGAGCCGGTCAAACTCGATATCGACGTCAATGTCGGCGTCGTTGTTCCAAGGACGGTCGAGCTTCGTCCGCTGCCGCCTCGGATCATCGAGATCGTGCCGGCCTACCGCGGTTACGAATATTTCGTGCTGGTCGATGGGCGGATCATCATCGTCGAGCCGGGCACGCTGAAGGTGGTTTACGTCATTTCCGCTTGAGCCGACGCGAGATTGAAAGGGAGGGGCGCTTTCCGATGCCCCTCCCTCGACAGAAAAGGACACGGATCATGACAAAAAGCTCATTCGACAAATCGCCCGACCAGGAGTTCAGCGTCGGTCTTCCCGTGGGAATTATCGCCTTCTGCATGCTCGGCATCTCCGTCTATCTCGCCGTCTTGGGCGCGGACATTCCGCCGCCCTCCACGAAGGTATACGTGACCGCCGACGTGACCGGCCAACCGTGATGCGAGGCGTCAGCTTTACATATCTGGCCGCAGGCCTTCTGGAGTTCCTGAAAATGAGCAAGCCCTGTTATCGCTACCTTCTGACCCGGCTGGAGAACAACGAACCGACGATCGCCTCGCTTGAGCAGACGATCGAGGACATCAAAGCCGTTTTGGCCGCAAGCGATGTCCCGATTCCGGCAGGCCTCGCCAAACTCCATCAAGTCGGCACGTTCAAGATCGTCAACGACGTTCCATCCGGGAAGATCGAGACCATTCTCATGGCAAGAGCGGAGATCGGCGATGCCGGCGTCTCGTCTCGAGATAAGCACGCACCGTAGCCAATACCCGCGTTCTTTCGAACCAGAGGACAATGTCCCGACACTGCGGCTCTCCGTGAACGCGGAAGACCGTGGATAATTTCGCCCCTCTCTAAACGTCGCGAGAGAACAACACGCCTTGTTTCGCGTTCCAATGCCAGCAACGGGAGTGGCTCATGCATCAACGAACCGGCTTTCAAGTCCTTGCGCGGATTGGCTATGTCGCTCGCGGCACCGTCTTTGCTCTTCTGGCGGGCCTGGCATTGTTCACGGGAACGGCAACGACGAAATCCGCGCTCGATTCTCTTCTCACGCAGCCGTTCGGTCGATTATGGCTTGGTCTGATCGGCCTGGGCCTTGCCGGCTTCGTCGTCTGGCGCCTGGCACAATCGATTGCGAATGCCGACAATCATGAGCAGAACCTGAAAGGCTACGTGATCAGGATCATGTTGCTTGGCAGCGCGGTCGTTTACGTCGGTCTTGCCTATTACAGCTTCGACCATGCCCTTGGTTTTGCGGCTGCAAGGAGCTCCGAAGGCGAAAAGGACCTGGCCGGTTGGGCAATGGCGCAACCGTTCGGTCGTTATCTGGCGGCATCGATCGGGCTCGGTTTCGTGATTGGAGGCGGTGTTACCGTCTGGAAGGGCGTGACGGGAAAATACAAGCGATACCTGGAGCCAAACGTAAAAGAGAACAGGCTCATCAATATCGTATGCGTATACGGGCTCAGCGCGCGCGGTGTGCTTTTCGCGGTTGCAGGCGTATTCTTCTGCTATGCGGCGTTCACGATCGATCCGCAACAAGCAGGCGGCATGGCCGATGCGCTCGACTGGTTGCGTCAACTCCCATTTGGAAGCGTTCTCTATGTGCTGGCGGCGATCGGACTGCTTTCATTCGCCGGGTATAACGTCATCGAAGGACGGTATCGCATCGTCCGCACGCCCGACCTCAATACGCTTCGGAAAATCTCGCCGTTGAACAGTGCGCCCTAGCTTGTCAGTCTTTGGGCATGTGTCACGACGTCTGCAATGGTGTTGCGAAGCCACAGGTGAGCAGGATCGCTCGCGCGACGCTCATGCCAGACCTGCACAAACGGAAATGGCGCTATCGGAAACGGCGGCTCGAAGAAAACCAGGGAGGGATCGGTTTCATGGAGTGCGAGCGCATTGCGCGCGACCGTCAGGACGAGATCCGTTCCATGGATCAGCCGCGGTGCGTTGCCCCAATGGGGCAGCGTGACCACGACGTGTCGCGTATGGCCCAGAGCGCGTAAAGCCATGTCGATTTCGGTGTTCGTGCCGTCGTTCATCGCAACGAGAACGTGGGGGCTTGCAAGATAGCCGTCCATATCGAGGCGGTCCTTGCCCGCCATCGAATTGCGGTCCGCCACGCAGACGAAGTGCTCGATGGCGAGCTGCCCGGCTTGCAGCCGTTCGGGAAGATCAGGAAAGACGCCCAGGGCGAGATCGCACTCGCCGTCCAGCAGCAGCCGAAGCATGGCTTCCCGGCTCGACTGGGTCACCACAAGCTCGATCCCTGGCGCCTCGCGACGCAGCCTTCGCAAAAGACCGGGGAGCACAACGGCGGAGCCATAGTCCGACATTGCAAGGCGGAAACCTCGTTTCTCACGCGCGGGGTCGAAGCCGTTCGGACCGAGGACCTCCCTCATCTGTCGCAGGGCTTGCCCCAGAACCGGCGCGATCTCCATTGCCTTGGCACTTGGGACAAGCTGACCACCGCGGCGTACGAGCAGGGGATCGTTGAACAGAAGACGCAGACGCCCGAGCGCATGGCTGACTGCCGGCTGGCTCATATTGAGCCGCGTGGCTGTCCGTGACACGTGCCGCTCGGCCAGAAGGGCATCAAGGACCACAAGAAGGTTAAGGTCGACGCCTCGGAGATTATTCACATCATGCATAGCGGAGATATTACATCGGAATTTCCATCAGCACACCAAATAGTGCACGTGGTGGGCATCGGAGGTTATTCGCCATGCAAACCAATACAATATTCCTCATCGTCGCTGCCGTCGTGACCGGTGCGGTCGTTCCGTTTCAGGCAGGAGCAAACGCGGCTCTCGGACGGTCGCTTGGTCATCCGCTTTGGGGCACGCTCGTATCCCTTTGCGTCAGCCTGGCCTGCATCCTGCCCGTCATGCTTTTGACGAAGGTGCAGTTGCCGACCCTGTCGAACCTCGCCCACGCGCCGCGCTGGATATGGATCGGCGGCATTGTCGGCGTCGTCTACATCACCGGCGCGCTCATGCTTGCGCCAAAACTCGGCGCGGCCGGCTTCATCATGGCGGTCATCGCCGGGCAGATGCTCGCATCGATCATCATCGATCGATGGGGCCTCGTCGGCCTGCCGCAGCAACCCGTTTCATGGCCCCGCCTTGCCGGTCTCGGCCTCATCTTTCTCGGGCTGATCGTGATGCAGTTGCAGACATTCTGGCTGAAGCCGCCTGCCGGTTCGTGATGGCTCAAAGCCTGCGCCGATAGCTGCGTCAGAGCGACAAGGCAACGAGATGAAAAAAGTTCAAGCACCGCCGGATCACGACGTCCCACTTTCAGATGGCTTCACGTTCGAAAAGTGATGCAGCGCTATCAGCCATGCGCTTTCCGTCTCCGTCACAACGAAGGAGGTGCGAACCCTGTTATGCACGATCGTGCCGTCCATATGGCGATTGACGATATCGCCGAAACCCTGCGCGATAAACAGGCCCTCTCCCAGAGAGCGGATGTGCTGGTCGATGAGGGAAAGCGTCACGCCATGGAGAACGCCCTCATAGCTGCGGAAATACGCCTCGACATCCGAGCGGCCGACATAAAGCCGGGGGAGCAAACCAAAAAAAACGGCATCGTCCGTGTAGATCCGCGAGAGCGCCTTGCTATCCCAGGTCGCCGCGGCATCGTTCCACCGCTGCTCTATCTGATTGAGGATTATATCATGCATTTGAAAACAGATGCTCTCGGACGGAAACCTAGCGGCAGCCATCATGGGTTATGTTTCGGGTCGGATGGAGGGTAGAGCGTGGCGCCTGCCGTCAGCGGTTGCCCGCCGACGGCATCCTGGTTGCGAGGATCAGTCGTAGTATTCAGCAGGAGCCTTCTTGAAGGCCTGCCAGGTTTCCATATCGTGGCCGGGCACGACGATCGCATTTTCCTTCTCGACGATACGCCGCAGCCTGCGCACGGATGCCGCTGCCTCGCGCGCCGAGGTGAGTGCACCCGGCAGGCATTTTTCGTTCCAATGATCCATCGTGTAGGCCGCATCGATCGCCAGCAGGATCGGGCCAGTGTTCGGCAACCGCACCATGATCGACTGGTGACCGGGCGTATGCCCCGGCGACATGAACGTCTGCACGCTGCCGTCGCCGAACACATCGTACTGGTCTTCGTCCTCCATCACATCCCAGGTGATGCCGTCCTTGGTCAGGTCCTTCTTGATATAGCCGCCCTGCATGAACCAGTCCGCGGAGAAGGCCCAGTCGATCTCGCGGCGCTGCACCAGATGGCGCGCCTTTGGGAAATTGCCGCAGGCGCCGGAATGATCGAGATGCAGATGCGAGTGAAGCACGAACTTGATGTCGTCAGGCTTCATGCCGATCTTGGCGAGCTGGTTCACGCAGCCCTCGGCCGGATCCATGATCGGGTAGTACTTCTTGGTCGTCTCGCCCCACCAGGCTTCCGGATCGTGGGCCGCCTCGACGGCCGTACCGCCATCGATGACGATGTTGCCCTTGGGATGGACGATCAGATACCACGGTATCGGCGTGAAGAACGGATCCTGACTGTAGCCGAGCTTAATGTCGACTTCCTTCTGTCGGATCTGGCCGGTCTGGAACATGTAGAGCCGGATATCTGTGCTCATGGGGTCTCCTCCTGTCATGAATGGGCTGCGGCTAAGCCGCGGTTTTCGATTTGCCGCTCAGCGTGACGGCCAGAAGCTCATCGTAGGTCCACTGGGTCTTCGGGGCTTCCGCAACGCATTTGCCGTCGTGAATGACCATCACGCGATCGGCAAGCGCCAACGTCTCACGCAACGATGACGACACAAGCAATACTGCCGCGCCATCCTGCGCAAGCTGCAGGATAATGTCGTAGATTTCCTTGATCGCACCGACATCCACGCCGTTCGTCGGTTCCACGATGATGTAGAGCGATGCACCGGCACTCATCCATTTGCCGATGACCACCTTCTGTTGGTTGCCGCCCGAAAAGAAACGGACCTGCAAGGCGGCGTTGCGCGGGCGAACCGCGAGCTGGCCCATCACGTCGTCGGAATATTTCCTCATCGCGCCGGGACGTATGGTCAAAAACCGCTCAAGCCTGTCCAGTACCGGAAGGCAGATGTTCTCGGCAACGGAGAGCGCCGGGAAGAGCGCCTGCTTGCGGCGATCCTCGGGAATGAGGGCCACGCCCGAACGGCGCGCGGCAATGGGTGTCCTGACGTCGATGGCCTTGCCGCGCAGCCTGGCCTTGCCCGCATGGCGCACGACGCCACCTAGTGCGCGCGCTACATCCTCCATGCCGCCGCCGACCGGCCCCGTAATGCCCAGAACCTCGCCCGCTCGGATGGTGAAGGAGAGCGGCGACAGGTTGGCCGTCGCCAGTTCCGTGACCTCCAGAAGAACCTCCGGACGAGCCCGGCTGCCATCATTATAGATCGACAATTCCGAGCGATTGCGATCGACCATCAGCTCGGTCACCCGGTCCTCGGTGACTTCGCCGCGGTTCAGCGTCCCGGAGACCATCCCGCCGCGCAGGATCGTTGCACGATCGCAGATTTCCTGCACCTCCTTGAGGCGATGGGAGATGTAGACGATGGCGATGCCCTGCTTCTTGAAGCGCTCGATGATGCGGAAGAGCACTTCCGATTCCGCCGCGGAAAGGCGGGCCGTGGGCTCATCCAGCACGATCAGCTTGTATCGGCGATGAAAGAGCGTCGCCAGCGTAACCAGTTGCATCTCGGCGGCAGAAAGCGTGCTGGCCATGCGGCGCGCATCAAGGTCGATGCCCATGTCGGCCAGGATCGCGGTTGCCTCGTCATGGATTGCCCGGTCGCTGACGCCAAACCGACCCGGTTCGTTGCCAAGCAGGATATTCTGCCCGACGGTGAAGCTGGAAACGAGTTCGGCGTCCTGGTAGACGGCGCCAAGACCCAGGAGGTGCGCTTCGGGCGGGCTGGAGACCCGCACAGACGCGCCTTCGAGGAGGATCTCGCCGGCGCTGGGTGAATAAACGCCCGTGAGGATCTTGATCAAAGTCGACTTGCCGGCACCGTTTTCGCCGAGCAGACCGTGCACCTCGCCGGCAAGGAAGCTGAGGCTCACGCCCTTCAGCGCCTTGGTGCCGGCAAATTCCTTTTCGAGATTTTTCAGTTCGACGAGTGCTGTGTCAGTCATGGTCCTTACCTCAGATGAACTTGAGGTGGACTTCTTCGCGGTTGAGAAGCGCGTTTGCGCCGACCGCGATGATGAGAACCAGCCCCTGGAAGATGTGGCGGGCGGCAAACGGGAAGCCGACCATGTTCATGCCGGAATCCACCATGTAGAGGAAGAAGACGCCGACGAGCGTGCCCAGCAGATGGGGCTTTCCCTTGCCGAGGACAGTCGCGCCGAGGAACACGGCAGCGAATGCCTCCAGCAGATAGCCTTCGCCACCGACAGGCTGCGCCGACGAAGAAATGGATGTCACGATCACCCCGGCAATGCCCGACATGAGAGCAGACAACACAAAAGCGAGGATGACCCAGCGATAGACGTTGATGCCGGAGTAGAAGGCCGCCATCGGATTGTCGCCAACAGCAGCGATATAGTGGCCGATGCGCGTGCGCGTCGCGGCGACCAAGGCAACGAGGAACACCGCGAGCAGGATCAGAACCGGAACGCCGATAATGCCGAGCTTGCCCTGGCCCAAATAGAGGAAGGCCGTCTCGTCATAGCCTACCGGCACCTGATAGCCGCCGGTGATGAAGATGTTGATGCCCGAAAGAACGAACATCACCCCCAATGTCACCACGATGCCGGACAGCCGGCCATAGGTGACGAGAACGCCGTTGACCGCACCGATCAGGCAGGCGGCAACAAGCGCGACGGCTATCGCGGCCCATGGCCCAAGGATTGGAATGAGGAAGGCGACGAGGATCGACGACGTGGTCACCGTCAGGCCGATCGACAGATCGAAGCTGCCGGAAATGACGACCCATGTCAGGCCGAGCGATACCAGTGCACTGACGATCATGGAGAACAGGATATTGTTGAGGTTCGATACGGTCGCGAAATAGGGCGAGGCGATGGAAAAGCCGACCGCCGCCAGCACGAGCACGATGATGGTTCCCCAGCGCCGCAGAAAGCGCATGGCAGCGGACTCCTTTCGTCCCGCGGCCTGTGTTTTTTCCAAGGCGTTTCGCGTCGTCTTCGCCTGCGCGAGGCTTTCCTGCTCAGCTTGCGTCACTGTTCCGTTCCAGTCGTTCTTGATCGATAGAGGGCAAGTGCCGGCCTAAGCCGCAACGACCTACCCGTTTGTTATGCGATAGGAGACGCATGCGGCGGGCGGGAAGACGGTGCCCGCCGCATGCCAGGCCGGCCCTTAGCCGCCGAACTGCTTAAGCAGGGCGATCGCCTGCTCGTCCATGCTCTTGAGTTCGGCAAGGGCCTCTGCCGCCTGATCCGGCGTCTTGGTGATGACCGGAATGCGGTAAACGAGGTTCGGGACATCCTCGCCCCGGGCGAGTTTGACGGCGAGCTCGCCGGTCTTGCGGCCGATTTCGGGGAACGGCGAGTCGCAGCTGAAAACCACCGGAACCTGCTTGGCGGCCCAGGCTTCTAGGAACTGGGTCGACAGGTAGTGATTGAACAGCGGAACATCGTCGCGGTTCATCTGCTTGAGTGCCTGCCCGGCTCCGAGCGTGAAGGGCCACCACCACGAGATGAAGCCGGCCAGCGAGCCGGGCTCGGGATTGGCCTGCAGCAGGGACAGCATGTTCTTGCGGCCCACGGAGATTTCGTCCGTCGTGCCTTGCCCGCCATCGATGAAAGGAAGGACCTTCATGCGCGGCTCGTAGCGGCACATCAGCTCGAACATGTCGACTTCCATGTCGAACGGCGTGAAGTAGCCGCGCTGTTCTGCGGTCTGGGCGAAAGTGCCCTGACGCTTGCAGTAGTTCTGCACGAAGTAGCCCAGCGTCGTGGCGGTGCCCCACACATCGTCCATGACGGCGGGCGAATCCTTCACGGGTATGGTAAAGCCGACCGTCTTGATGCCGCGCTTGTGGGCTTCGTCCGCGATATAGGCCGTCTCGGATTCCTGAGAGTAGATGCCCATGACGAGCGCGTCGATGCCGCGATCGAGGAGCGCGCGAGCAGCGGCCTGCTCGCTCGCCTTTGTCGGCTCGCCGCGAACGGTCACGACTTCGCCTCCGGCGTCGAGCACGGCCTTGACGATCTGCCAGCAGCCGCGCCGCCAGGGTTGATTGAATGGCCCATAGGTCAGCGGAACACCGATGCGCACCTTCTTGCCAGGCGCTGGTGGCGTGATCTCTTCCGCGCTCGCGACTGTCGCAGACCCGGCGAGGGCCGCGCCGCCGATAACGCCGGCCGCGCCCTTCAAGAGGGTGCGCCGACTGAACTGCGCAAATTCGGTGGCCTCCTCGGCAAGTCTTCGCAGCCGTACGGTGTGATCAAAGAAGCTCATGTTTTCCTCCCTGTCGCTTCGGATCTGGTCCCCAGAGGCCCGGCACTTTCCACCGGACGACGGCTGGACACGCTTCGCCGGCGGCGCTGGACCACCTCCGGCACCCTGCCCGCTTCGATCAACCGGAAACCCGTCGTGGCGACCGGCGGCCGCCCTCCTCTTATGGCCAATGAACCATATTGCATGGTTGCCTGACAAGTGGTTTCTGCTATTCTTGCGGAAAAAGATGCGATGGGGCAGTTGCGGGCGGCAAAGCCTGTTAAAACCGCTCCGGACGGTAGAGTCAGGGAAACGAAAACGCTCGGAGGGCGCGCATGGTGCTAGATGACAGGGTAACACGCGGCCCGTCGCTTGCGGATTCGGTCGCCGGCCGCATCCGTGCCGACATCACGTCTGGAACCTATGCGAAGGGAGACAAGCTGCCGACGGAGCGTGTTCTTTCGGAGAAATACGGCGTGAGCCGGCCGATCATCCGCGAGGCAATCGGCTCACTGAAGCGAGATGGCCTGGTCGCGACGCGTCAGGGGCTTGGCGCCTTCGTCATCGAAACCAAGGAAATTGCCTTCCGGCTAGCGGGCGTCGATCTGACCGATGCGCTCGATGTGCAGAACGTCATCGAACTGCTGATGGCCGTCGAGTCCGCGGCGACGGCGCTTGCGGCAGAGCGGCGTTCCGAAACGCAGCTCCGCGAGATCGAACGGCGGCTCAACGCCATCCAGACGGCTTTCGACAACGGCGAGGCCGGCATCGAGGAGGACCTGGCGTTTCACCGGGAGATCGTCGATGCCTGCGGCAATCCGCATTTCCGGGAAATGTCGGATTTTCTCGAATCCCATGTCCGCAACTTCATCCGCAAGGCACGCGCCAGCACATTGCGCAATGCCCTCCTCAAACAGGTTCAGGCTGAACATACGGCGATCTACCGTGCCATCGCCAAAGCCGACCCGCAGGAGGCGCGGCTGGCGGCGGAAGACCACCTCCGCGGCGCGGCCGACCGCCTGACCTTGCTTCTCAAGGGCGCAGACGATGAACAAGCGTCGAGAACCGAGCCTCGGTGACGGAGTGCGATCATCGGCCTGAGCGCCAAACAAAGATATCCCAAGACGTCGGATGGATAACCGCAGCACGTCATCTCCCGTGATCTTGAGTTAGGTTCCGCCGCAGGGAGGGCAAAAGGCGTCTCTGCGCCAGGAGCTTTCCCCGGCTGCGCAGGAGTGGCTGCTCGCAGACGACATAGGCGCAGAGACCTGCGGCCAAACCGGCGCACATCGATGTGACGAAGATGATCGGCGGTGCGAGGCCGACAGCGCCGCCGGCCTTGGCCGCGACGGAGATCGCAAAGGTGTGCCAGAGATAGATCGAATAGGATGCGGAGCCCAGAAAGGCGGGAGCCTTCGCGAACGGCACGCCACGGCCGTGTTTTTCCAGAAAGGCAGTTCCATAGACAAGGGCGGCAGCGAGCGGACCGCACGTCCATTCGTCAAACGGCAGGTTCAGAATGCCGATCGCCGCAAAGCCGGCGAATGACGCGACGATGAGGGCAAGCGCCAGCCACCGGGGTGGAACATGCCTGGAAAGCCAAAGGCGGCCGATCATCATGCCAGCGACGAATTCCAGAATGATCGGCCTCGTATAGGTAGCAAAGAGGGCGTTGTCGCTATCCACCATAAAGCCGAGCGCGACGAGGAACACAAAGATCGCCGCGACGACGGCGAGGCGCACGCGGCCGGGCAAGAGCAGACACGACGCAAAGACGGCGTAGAAGAACATCTCGTAATTGAGCGTCCAGCCCTGGACGAGCACCGGCCAAAGCTCTCCGGTGCTCGGCGAGCGCATCGGGACAAAGAACAGCGACGCGACGATATGGCTGGCCGTCAGCACCAGATTGGGAAAGAGACCCGCGAGCGCTCCCGCCACCATCACCCCGGTCGCCAGCCAGTAGATGGGCACGATACGGCGGATACGCTCCCGCAGGAAGTGTCCGGGCGAAACGGGGCGCCGTTCGACGATCACCCACATGATGAAGCCGCTGATGACGAAGAAGACGTCGACGCCGGCCGCGCCGATGACAAAGGCGTAACCGCTTCGCTCGGCCGCATGGAAGGCGAGGACGGCGAGCGCCGCGAAGGCACGCAGATACTGAACGCCGTAGAGCGTTTCCCGGCACGCTTCGGGGATGGCCGGGGACGTCATGCGGCCACCGTTCCGAGGCGAGGTCGGATCGGTCTTCCTGCCGGCACGAAGCGATGCGCGCGGCTTCGCCGCCCGTCCGTCAGCTTGCCGGCAGCAAAGTAAAGCAGGAAGGAACCGACGTGATAGGGGTTGAGGATATCGATCTCCACGAAGGTGCGCACCGCCAGCAATGCCGCGATGGTGAACAGCACCAGCGCCTCGCGGTCGCGCGCAGCCGACAGCAGCCGGCACAGGTGACCCGTGAGCGTGGCAAGGAGCACCATGGACAGCAGTAGGCAGCCGATCAGGCCCGTCTCGACCGTCGCGGCGATAAACGTGTTGTGGAAATGGAAGCCGCTGCGCCCGGCGATGAAGAACGCCGCCCAGAGCCGCTCGGCCTCTGCAAAACCCTGCACCCAGAAAGCCTGGTAGCCGATGCCGACAAGCGGCGCAGCACTCGCCGCCGCAATGCCCTGCTGCCACAGATAGGTGCGCCCGGTAAGCGTCGCATCCTTGCCGAAGATGCCGAGGATCATCTCGAAGCCACCGCCATAGACGGCAGCGAGCCCGAGCCCCACGGTCAGCACGGCGAGCGCCGAAAACAGCATCTTGCGGTGGCGCGGCGCAAGCATTTCCAATGCGCGCAGCGCGACGCACAGACCGGCCACGGCGACGGTCGTGAGGACCGATGTGGCCGATTGCGAGGCCTTCAGGCAATAGAGCGCGACGAGCACGCAGCCCACGGCGGCCAGCTTCCAGACACCCCGCTCCATGCCGAGAAAAAGCGCGGCGAAGGCGAAGAGCACGGCGAGCGAGGCATAGAATCCGAGCTGGTTCTTGGAAGCGAAGGCACCCACGAAGCTGTAGGTCCCGTCGAGCGGATCGAGATGATAGACGCCAAAGGCGAGCGAGTAGAACAACACCAGCCCCGTGCCGATCAACCCGCCGCGTACCAGCGTGCGCGTATCGACCACGCGCATCGCGATGAGGGCGCAAACGACGTGCGAGAGATATTGCAGCCCGGTGCGCATCGTCGCGCCCGGCGCCTGCGACCAGAACACGGACAGGCAGGCAAAAAGCGCAAACGCGAAAAGCCAGAGATAATGGGCATAGTTGCCGAGAACCCGCCGGTAATCGACGGCGACCAACGGCAGCCACAGGGCGTAATAGGCAAGGATCGAGACCTGGCCGAAGCGGAAGGAATAAGCGAAGACGAACAACGACAGCGCGACGGCGAAGGCGCCATAGGCCTCGTTGCCTTCAGGTCCGATGAGCCGGTGCTTCGCGATCCGCATGGCCAGTCTCACTGCGTCGCGAGACTGGCTTCCACCTTCACGATGTCACCGGGCAGGACCGGCGTCGTTTCGGTGGCGCGGATCTGCTCGGTCTTGTCCCCGACCGTGCGCACGATCGAATAACCGATATTGGCGGCGGAAAGTCCACCCTTCAGCGTGGCGGCATCGGCCGACTGCATCAGCGCCTCCGACATCAGGTCACGGCTGGTGCCAAGCTTCAGAGCGAGCGTATCGAGTTCCTGCTCGGTGTTCTGTAGCTCCTGCGCCAGTTCGGCATCCCGGTCGTTCGTCAGGTTCGTCTCGTCCTGAGAGGCCTTGTTTATGTCCTGCTTGGCCTTCAGCGAGGCCGTGTCGATATCGAGCAGGGCGGCCTGGAGGTCGGCGGTGCGCTGTTCCAGCGCAAGACGCCGCGAGCTGATCGCGAGCCCCTTTTCCGCCAGCGTATCGACCTTGGAAAGGTCGCCCTGAACGAGTTCGAGCTGGCGCGTCTGGGTTTCCGACTTCTTGGCGAGCGAGTCGATTTCATTCTCAAGCAGCGACTTGAGATCGGCCAGCGCCGTCAGCTGCAAGCGCTGCCGCTTTTCCCGAGAGGCCATCAGCGCCTTCTCGCTTTCCATGATCGCCTTGGCCTCGTCGGACTTGGAGAGCTCCTTGGGCATTTCGATTTCCGTTGCGCCGGACATCTCCGCCACGATGCGTGCGCGGCGGATGAGCAGACGATTGCGCTCGGCGACATAGACAGCCGCCTCCCCTTCCGAGCGCAGGAAATCGCGAGCGAAGCGCTGGCCGGGATCCGCCCGGCGCAGCCCGCCACCGAAGCTGATGGCCTTCAGGACCGTCAACCCCGGCGCATAGGGGTAGGCACCGGGTGTCTGCACGTCGCCGGACAGATAGACCGGCCGGTATTCGGCGATCTCCACCGAGGCGGACGGCAGGTCCTTGAGGCCGAAGAGCACCTGCATCTTCTTGCCGATATCGGCCGAAAGATCCGCTGTGGTGCGGCCGTCGGCAGGCAATTGGCCGATGAACGGCAGGGAAAGGGAACCATCGGCACCGATCCGGTAATCACCGCTGACGGCGCTCCAGTCACGGATCGCGCCTTCTGCGGTCTGCCATTCCGCCACGCGGATGCGCAACTTGTCCATGACGCCGAGCCGGTATTCCTCCGCGGAGGCGGAGGATCCGGCCATAAGCACCGCGGCGAGCGTGAGGCCACCGAGCATTCTCATGGAAAAGGCGTGCGCAACCGTGGCTGCGGTCGAGATCGTTTTCATGGCAACCTCTTGCGGAAATCAGTAACTGCCGCGCGAAAGGCACACGGCCGGGATGGTGCGCACGACGATGACGAGGTCCCGCGTGAGCGACCAGTTGCGCACATAATGCGTATCGAAGGCGATGCGCGCCGCGTAGGAAACATCATTGCGGCCGCTGACCTGCCAGAGACCGGTGAGGCCTGGGCGGCTGCGCAGATAATAGACGGCGGATGCCTCGTAGAGCTCCAGTTCGTCTTCGACCACCGGACGGGGGCCGACGATGCTCATCTCCCCCTTGAGGATGTTGATGAGCTGAGGGAGTTCGTCGAGGCTGAGCTTGCGCAGCACCGTTCCGAGCACGGTGACGCGCGGATCGTCCTGCAGCTTGCGCGTGGCGCGCCATTCCTCCAGCGCTTCAGGGTTTTCTTCGAAATACTGCTGAAGAAGGGCATCGCCATTCTCCGCCATGGTTCGGAATTTCAGGCAACGGAAGGTCGTTCCATTGTAGCCGATGCGGCGGTGGCCATAGAAGATGCTGCCGCCGTCGGTGTATTTCACAAGCGCCATGATCAGCAGGAAGATGGGGCTGAGCAGGATGAGCGCGGCAAGTGCCACGAGGATGTCAAAGCTCCGTTTCGATATTCCCCCCACCGGCGGAGCACCGGCTGTCACAGAATTGAATAACGGCGAACTGGCCGATCGGCTCGCGGACTTCATAGAGATGGCTCCATTGGAATTGCGATGGTCGGGTCCCTCGGACGCGTTCAGACATCCAATACGCAGTGTATGGTCACAGTTTGTTTTTTGAAACGTGATGTGACGAATTGATTGCCGGCGCCCGGCATTTAAGAAAATCATTATGTCCTAAAATTTTTGGTCCGGCAGTATATGATAAGTATCAAATATGGGATTTTGTCGAACCACGTCGCTGGTCGGCGTGAGATATTCCTATCCGGGCGCCAAAATCACTTTCCGTGATCGGCTTTCCGCACCCGATTTTACATATTTATACGCTGGAGCCTCGGCATATGATGGTACATAGGCCCGTCTTAACCTGGCGACCGCTAATAATTTTGCGCTGCAATATTATTTTGCGGCGCACACTTTTTCCATAAGCGACGCCTCATATTGTAACAAAAGGTGATCACGGCTATGCTGCAACGCAACCCGGCGGCTGCAACGCGAAAGTACGTATTCGCTTTTTCGGGGTATTTTCGGCCGCCCGGAATGGAAACGTGCCGAAATCTGGGCAGCAAAGTGGCAGACGCGATTCTTCGGCCGACCACAACCGCCTTAACCGAACCGCAAGATCGGTCGGCTACGACTCGGAACCGGCCATGCTCGCCCTCGTTAATCCTGCTAGTTGCATGCAGTGCCGCCACCGCCTATAGTTCAAGCCAGCCTCAGAGGAGAAGGCGATCCACCGATGAAACCAGCGCCGGATACGAAATGGCGGGACAGCATGGCCTATGCGCCACGCTTCTTTGTGAGCATGACCCTCGTGCTCGTCGCCTTTGCCGCCGTTACCTATGCCAGCACGGGCTCCGCCGCGACAACGGCGGTCCAGACCCTGGTCTGCGCGGTTCTCATCCAACTCGGCTACCTCGGCGCCGTGCTCTACCTCACCTGGCGCGTCGGCAAGGCTCGCAAGGAAAAGGCCGGATCGGGACGCCCTGCGACGGACCTCGAAAAGGCAAAGCCCACGGTCCCCGTTTCGATGAACGAGCCGGGCCACTCCAAGCCCTGACCTCAAACTGATCCTGCCGGGCCGTTTTTGTGCCCCCTTTCCCTTTCATGCTGCATTGCAGCGCGGACATGTCTGCGCCGTCGGTTCAGTACGAACGAGAGGTATGCCGTGATCCAGCAAGAAAAGGTCTGTGTCATTATCGCCGCGAAGAACGCGGAAAAAACGATCGGCCGGGCGGTGCGCTCCGCGCTCGCGCAGCCGGAGGTCGATGAAGTCGTGGTGGTTGACGACGGGTCGGACGACCGAACGCTCGCAGCAGCGGCCGCAGCGGACGATACGAGCCGGCGGCTCGACATCATCCGCTTCCGCACCAACCGGGGGCCATCGGCCGCGCGCAACCACGCCATCGCCGTATCCCGCGCACCTCTGATCAGTATTCTCGACGCGGATGATTTCTTCTTTCCCGGCCGCTTCAAGCGCATGCTCGCCTGCCCGGACTGGGATTTCATCGCCGATAACATCGCCTTCATGCCGGAGGCCGAACTCACCCGGCAACCGGACGATTTCGCGCCGCGCCCGCGCCGGCTCGGCCTTGCCGATTTCGTTCTCGGCAACATTTCCCGGCGCGGCGCGCCGCGCGGCGAGCTCGGTTTCCTGAAGCCGGTCATGCGCCGCGCGTTCCTTGATGCGAACGATCTCCGCTACCGTGAAGACATGCGCCTTGGCGAGGACTACGAACTCTATGTGCGAGCACTGCTTGCGGGCGCCCGCTACACCGTCATCGAAAGCTGCGGCTACGGCGCGGTCGTGCGTGCCGATTCCCTGAGCGGCCAGCATCGGACGAAGGATCTCGAAGCGCTCTATCAGGCGGAGCGCTCGATTCTTTCGGCGGGCAATGTGCCATCCGAGGCGGAGCACGCGATGCGTCGCCATTGCCGCCAGATCGGCCGGCGCCACGCCTTGCGGCATTTCCTCGACCGCAAGCGGGAGGGCGGCGCGCGCGCGGCCCTTGCTTATGCGGTCGAAAACCCCTCGGCCATGCCGGCCATTGCCGGCGATATCCTGCGCGACAAGTTGCAAGCCGCGCAGCGCCGGATGGGGACGGAGCCTTCGGCGCCGCAAGACGGGTTGCGCTACCTGCTACCCGCCTCCGCCACGCGGTAGGATATCAGAGATAATCGCGGCGCACGCCTTCCAGCACGGCGTATAGACGCTCCTTGCGCGCCAGAAGACGCGCGTCCGCGCTGAGTTGGGGTTCAGCACGGCTTGCCTGCCAGAGAGCCAAGGTGGAGGGCGCGGCGAGAACCTGTTTGGCGGCAAGACGAAGACCTGAGCGGGGCACTGCCGCCGTAACGGCGACCGCGCTTTCCTCGGCTGCATGGTTCGCACCATCGTAGTCGATGCCCCAGAAACGGGCGCCCTTGCTGATGGCCTCGGCGCGTGTCGAGATGGGAATGCGCCGCGCGGTCGGATCGACGCCGACCGTCCCGGCCCAGTCCCGCCATTTGAAGCCGTTGATGTTGGCCGATGTGCTGACCGCCACCCACGGCACACGGAAAGCATCCGCAAGAATGGCGCCGTGCATGGATTCGGCGACGATCAGTTCGCATCCGGCGATCTCGCCGATCACGTCCTTCGCCTCGCCGCGCGGGTCGATATAGTGCAGGCCCGCCATCGCGCAGACGACCGGCCAGAGCCCCGCCACCGCCGATTCCCAGTGGGGAACGAAAGCGCATTTGATGCACTTCGGCCGGTTTGCGAACTCCGGCATGTCCGCGACCAGCACGGCGGGATCGATGATGCCCAGTTCCGCCGGCAGGCCCACCCTTGCGGCCGTCAGCGGGCCGCGCACGCAGCGCACGTCCCACAAATCCCGGTCGCTCATATCAGGCAGGGTGCCGTACCCGAAGCCGCTGCCGAGCACGAGCTTGCGGCCGTCCTGCGGTAGGAGGGCATCGTTCAGCACCGTGCCCACACCAACGAGCAGCACATCGGCATGCACCTCGCGGAACCCCGGCAGCAGGAAATCCCATAGCCAGAGATTGAGGTCGTCACCGAAATTGCCGTGCTGCGATTCCCAGTAATAGGGCTTCATGGGTCTCTCCTTGTATGCGTCAGCGGGAGAACTTGCCGACGGCAAGTCCTACCGCGCTTGCGAGGATGCGCGGATCGCGCATCGCCCAGCGGGCCAGCATGTCGAATTGCGGCAGCTTGCGGTGCTTGACGCGCCGCGCCTGGCTCCACAGCGCCTGCCGGCGGGCGGTCTGCTTGTAGGATCGCAGCGACGCCACCTCGGCCGGTCGCTCGGCAAAGCGCGCCTCCAACCGGTCGAGCGCGACCCAGGTGTTGAACTGTTGGCGCAGGAACTGGGGTGAGTCGTTGTCGATCCCGTGGAAGATGTTGACCCCCTCCCCGCGAACCGCACCCGCCGCACCGCTCAGCACCACCCGTCGGGCGGCAAGCACGCAATCGCAGAAGAACAGCACGTCCTCCGCCGCCAGCCGCAGCGCCGCGTCAAAACGGATACGCTCGAAAACCGGCCGGCCTATCACCATCGAGGAGAGATGCAGGAAGCTCCAGTTCTTCAGCATGACCTGGGTGAGATCGGGAATTTCGATGAGGAGCGGATCATCGGCAAGGCACACCACCGCCTCGGTTCGTGCGAGGTCCTCGATACCGAAATGGTAGTAGAACGCATCGCCTCCCGTGATGGAGGCGAAGTAGCAATCGGCGGAAAATTCGGTCATCGCCGCATGGGCGAGAGCGAGGTGGTCCGGCGTCCAGATATCGTCCGAATCGAGGAAGGCGACGAAGTCGGTCGCCGCTGAAACGCTGTCGAGCCCGGTATTGCGCGCGCCACCCGGACCGGCATTTTCCTGGCGCACGACGCGCACGCGCGCCTGTTGCTCCTCCGAAAAGGCGATCAGGTCGCCATCGGGTGGAAAAGGCGATTCATCGTCGACCACGATGACATCGAAGTCGTTGAATTCTTGAGCAAAAACAGACGTGAGCGCACGCCTCAGAATGCCCGGCTCCTTCTGATAGAAGGGAATGATTACTGTCAGCTTCGCCATCTTTTCGTCCCTGTGGTTTCTCTAGAAAGAGGTTCGTCTGGTCTCCTCCCACCGGGGCGTGGCCGTTTCCGGCGCAGGCTTTTGTCTTCGTCGACGCTCCTTTTTGAAGCAGGTTTCCGCTATGTCCCAGTCCGTGAACGCGAAGTCGGTAACGCGAAATGTCGGCTGGAGCGTCTTATCCAAGACAAGCACATTCGGGCTTAAATTTGTCACTGTGCCCATTCTTGCCCGACTGCTGACGCCGGAAGAATTCGGTGCGGTGGCCGTCGCGCTGGCCGTCGTGCAGTTCCTGGCGATGATCGGCGGGGCAGGTCTGGCCTCGGCGCTCATCCTTGAGGCAAAGGAAGAATCCGAGACGATTCATTCGGTTTTCTGGGCCAATCTCGGCTTCGCCTTCCTGATGGCGGCGGGGCTCTATGTCTTCGCCGAGCCCCTGGCGGACTGGTTCGGCGCGGCGGATGCGGCCTGGCTGTTGCAGCTCATGTGTCTGCTCATTCCCTTGCAGCTTGCCGGCGACGTCGCCTATGCGCTGGTCGCCCGCCGCATGCAGTTCAGCCGGGATGCGCTGTGGAGCATGATTTCCGAATCGATTGCGGCCGTCGCCGCGGTGATCCTTGCGCTCTCCGGTTTCGGCGTCTTCGCGCTCGTTGCGCAGCTTTTCGTTGCCGGAGTGATTCGGCTCGCCGGCCTCTTCTTCGTTTCGCGCTATCTGCCGCGTCTGCAGTTCCGCCTCTCAAGCGTCGTGCGGCTGACCCGGTTCAGCCTCGGCCTGATGGGCTCGGAACTTGCAAATTTCGTCACGTTCCAGTCCCCGATGGTGGTGATATCGCGCTTCCTCGGCCTTGGCGATGCCGGCGCCTATTCCGCCGCCAACCGCTTTTCCAGCATCCCCAATCAGGTTGTTCTGTCGGGCGTGATGGGCGTCCTCTTTCCCGCCTTCAGCGCAATGATGCACGACCGCCAACGCCGCTCACAGGCGCTGATGCTGAGCACACAGGTCACGACCCTGCTGCTCGCGCCGATGATGTTCGGCCTTTGGGCGGTCGCCGAGCCGGCCATGCTGCTGCTGTTCGGTGCGCAATGGGCCGCCGCCTGGCCCGTGCTCGGGCTACTGGCCCTTTCCAAGGGACTGCTGACACCCTGCAGCACCTTCATTCCCTACCTGAAGGGTTCGGGCCACGGGAGTGCGCTGTTCTGGTGGGCGGTGGGCCGCGCGGCGGCAACGACAGCCGCCGTCGCCTATGGCGCTTACAATGGCACGCTCATCGAGGCGATGGTCGCGCTTTGCCTCGTCAACGCGGCGGTGCTCGTCGGCTATTCCTGGGTCGTGTTCCGGGTCGACGAAACGCCTTTCCTCTCCGGCTTCTACCAATCCATCCGTCCGATGCTCACCGCCGCACTGATGGCGCTTGCGGTGCGTTACGCGCTCGAGCACTATCTCGCCGCGCAGTTCCACCCCGCGCTACAGGTCGGCATCGGCATCCTGTTCGGCGGCGTGATCTACGCTGTTCTCACCGCTCTTACCGAGCGGCCGCTGCTGCGGAAGCTGCTGGATCTGGTGCGCCGTCCGCGTGCCGCATCGGCCGCGAGCCTGCCTTGAGACTGCCCCAATTCAGGGAAGATTCGCCGCAATTCGCACGGCTCCGCCCTGAATCACCGTAGAAGACTGAAAAAAATCCGGTTCACCTACACCCAGAAATTGCGCTTAAATCAGTACATTCGAATAATCTTCAAAGTATTGTCAAAAGAGACATCACGCTTGTCTCACGCATATGTGAGCGTGCATCTTTGACGGAATGCAATTTCGCTTCCGATGCTGCGATGCAACCGAACTTGCCGGAAAATTTGCTGCGCTGCCACATTTTCTGCTGCCCGATCGTGCAAACTCCTCTTCACAGGCTTCGGTCTGACCTTGTTCAAAGGCCGCCCGATGGGAACGGCGCACCAGAGGGGTGACGCAACCGTGCAAATCGACGCGACAGTCTCCGCACGCATCAACATGATGCGGATCTTGCTGATATCGGGGATCATCTTCGTGCATGTTCCCCACGATCCGGCAACGAGCGCTTATGCGGGCGCGGTCGGCGGTTTCGACTGGATGCGCGTCTTCCTGGGCGACAGCCTGTTTCGTATCGGCGTGCCCTGCCTCAGTGCCATATCCGGCTACCTGCTTTTCCATCGCGGCTTCGAGGCTTTCGATTATCGCAGGACACTGCGTACCAAGGCCTCGACGATTCTGCTGCCGTTCCTGCTTTGGAACATCAGCTTTCTCGCGCTCGTCTACCTAGCCCAGCTGCGCGGCATCGGCTTCGGCTACCTACCCGACGTACCCAATGCCACGCCGCGGGAGATGATGAACCTTGCGCTCGCCGTCGAGAGCTGGCCGATCAATATTCCGCTCTACTTCCTGCGGGATCTCCTTCTCTGCCTGATCCTCTCGCCGTTGATTGCGCTTGCAGTGCTGCATTATCCGCGCACGGTGCTCGTGCTCATGCTGACCTATGCCGTGCTGCCGGTTCCCAATGGCATTTTCCTCAAGAAATCCATTCTGTTCGGCTTTAGCTTCGGCGTGGCGATGGCACTCCATCGCGTCGATATCAGGCGCATGGATCGTTTCGCTTTGCCCGTCGTGCTGGCCGTGCTTGCGATGGCGGTGCTGCTCTCCTTCGCGCTTTATGCTTATGGTCCGGAATTCCCCGCCTGGCTCGACATGCTGCGTGCCGTTACCGCCATCGCCGGTATCTTCGGCGCCTGGGCGCTTTCGGCGCTGCTTGTCCGCACCGCCACAGGTCAGAGTCTGGCGCGGCTCGGCGGACTGAGCTTCTGGATATTCTGCGGCCACTATCCGCTGCTCATCCTCTTCTGGATGGTCTGGAACCGGTTCGGCAGCGCGGATTACCCGCTGTTCTATGTCGCAAGCCCGCTTCTGGCCCTCGTCATCCTCGTTTCGACCCATGCGCTGGCACAGCGCTTCGTACCCCCGCTGCACGCCATCCTCACCGGTCGCCGCATGGGCGACCGCAAACGGCCCCTGGCCGGCCGCCCACACCCGCAGATGAAGCCCGAGGGCTCCATCGCCCAACGGAGGTGATCATGACCGTTTCCCTGACACAGGCCCTTGGGGCATCCGCCCTTCTCAGCATGCTGTGCACCACGGTTCCCGCCGCCGCGCAGGACGGAGCGAACGGCACGTCCTTCGTCGAGGAGTTCGATCGGCTCGACACCGCCCGGTGGTATGTCTCGGACGGCTGGAACAACGGCGCGCACCAGAACTGCACGTGGTCGAAGGACCAGGTGCAGGTGGAAGGCGGAAAACTCCGACTTTCCTTCGACGCGAAGCCCGCCGGCGAACGTCAGTATTCCTGCGGCGAGGTGCAGACCCGCAAGCGCTACGGCTACGGCACCTACGAGGTGCGCATGAAGACGGCGACCGGTTCGGGCCTCAATTCGGCTTTTTTCACCTATATCGGACCGACCGACAAGAAACCGCATGACGAGATCGACTTCGAGGTTCTCGGCAAGGATACCAACCGCGTCCAGCTCAACCAGTACATTGCCGGCAAGGGCGGAAACGAGAAACTCGTGTCTGTTCCCGGCGGCGCCGACAATGGGTTCAACGACTATGCCTTCGTCTGGCAGAAGCAAAGCCTGCGCTACTACGTGAACGGCGCTTTGGTGCATGAGGTGACAGACCCGAAGAAGTTGCCCAACCACGCGCAAAAAATCTTCCTGTCACTTTGGGGCACCGACACGCTCTCCGACTGGATGGGTCGCTTTGCCTTTTCCGGCCCGGCGCGGCTGGAAGTGGAGCGCCTCGCCTTCACCGCCGAGGGCGAGCCTTGCCAGTTCGACGGTTCCGTCGCCTGCCTGGTGAATTGATCGGATGACGCCGATGCTACGGATCCTCTACCTCGTCCACGACCTTTCAGACCCCGCCGTGCGCAGGCGGGTGCTGATGCTGCAGGCGGGCGGCGCGGAGGTGATGCTTGCCGGTTTCCGCCGCGGCGAAAACCGTCTCGCCGACATCGAAGGCGTCACACCGCTGGAACTCGGCACGACCGCAGACGCGCGCTTCGCCCAGCGGCTCGTCGCGGTAGCCGGTGCGGTAGCGCGGCTGCCCCGAAAGCTCGCAGGATTGGCGAAGCCGGACGTTATCCTTGCGCGCAACCTTGAAATGCTGGCGCTCGCCCGCCGCGCCTCGACGCACTTCGGCACGGTCCCCATCGCCTATGAATGCCTCGACGTGCACCGCCTGATGCTGAAGTCAGGTCCGGCCGGCCGCGTCCTGCGTGGGGCCGAGCGCCATTTCGGGCGCAAGGCAGGACTTGTCGTCACCAGTTCGCCAGCCTTCATAGAACACTATTTCAAACCCCTTTCGGGCATCCGCGCGCCTATCCATCTGCTGGAGAACCGGGTGCTGGAACTGGACGGCAGCGACGCCGGTCTACCAGCGCGCGTACGCCCGACCGGCGCACCCTGGCGCATCGGCTGGTTCGGCGCGATCCGCTGCCGCAAGTCGCTCGACCTGCTTTGTGCGTTTACGCGACGCATGGAAGGACGTTTCGAGGTGGTGTTGCGCGGCCGGCCGGCCTACCGCGAATTCGACGATTTCGATGGCATCGTCAATCGAGAACCCTTCATCCGCTTCGAGGGCCCTTACCGCAACCCGGAGGACCTGCCGGCCATCTATGCCGAGGTGGATTTCACCTGGGCCATCGACTTCTTCGAGGAAGGCCAGAACTCGCAGTGGCTGCTGCCCAACCGCATTTATGAAGGGGGTCGGCACGGCGCCCTGCCCATCGTTCTGGAGGGGACCGAAACGGCCCGCCTCGCCGCCCGGCACGGTGTCGGCATCGCCCTTGCCGATGGTCGCCTGGAGACGCTCACCCAGCGCTTCGCGGCCTTCGGCGATGATGATTTCCAGGCGCTGAACGCGCGTCTCGTCGCGCTTGGCACACGGCCCTGGATCCTGGATCGCGCCGACTGCACGGCTTTCGTCCAGCGCCTTGGCGCGTTGCGCCAGCCGTCCGGACAGGCGGCGCCCCTGCAACCCCTCCCGTCCCTCATCGCCAACAAGGTGGATTGCCATGAACGCTGATGCTGTCGCCTCGGTGCGCTGCCTGATCGTCATCCCCTGCCTCAACGAGGCGGCTTATCTCGAGCGTCTGGTCCGCCATCTCCAACCGGACCTTGCCGATCTCACCGCCACCCTCGTCGTGGTCGACGGCGGCAGCACCGACGGTACACGCGACATCGCCCGCCGCCTTACGGCAGAGGTGCCGAACATGCATGTGCTCGACAATCCGAAGCGCATCCAGAGTGCTGCGATCAACCTCGCCGTCGCGACCTTCGGCACCGAACATGATTACCTCATCCGCATCGACGCCCACGGCACCTATCCTGACGACTATTGCCGCGTGCTCGTGGAGGAGGCGCTGGAAACCGGCGCGGATTCGGTCGTGGTCGCCATGCAGACTATCGGGTTCGGCACGTTCCAGAAGGCGACGGCCGTCGCGCAGAACTCCGTGCTGGGCAATGGCGGGGCCAAGCACCGGGTCGGCGCCGAAAGTCACTGGACGGACCATGGTCATCATGCGCTGATGCGCATAGCGGCCTTCCGCGCCATCGGCGGCTACGACGAGGCGTTCACCGCCAATGAGGATGCCGAATACGACTATCGGCTCCATCAGGCCGGTTACCGCGTGTGGATGACCGCACGCACGAGCATGGTCTATTATCCGCGGGCAAGTGCCCTGCCGCTCTTCAAGCAGTATTTCGGCTACGGCCGCGGCCGGGCGCGCAATTTCTTGAAACACCGCTCGCGGCCAAGCATAAGGCAGATGCTGCCGCTGATGGTGGCGCCGGTCGCGGTCGGCGCGTTCCTCGCCGCGATCACCTGGATTGCCGCCGTACCCTTCGTGCTATGGGCCGCCGCATGCATGGGCTACGGTGCGTGGATGGCGCTCGGCCAACGCAATCCGTACGGCCCGCTCGCCGCCGTTTCCGCCATGATCATGCACTTCGCCTGGTCGGCCGGCTTCTGGCGCGAAATGCTGGATCCGCGCCAGCGGAGGGCCCTGGCATGACAGCGCCCCTCCACATCGATATCGCCATCTGCACCTTCCGGCGCGCAGCGCTGACGGAAACGCTCACCTCGCTCTCCCGGCTGGTCGTACCCGCAGGCATACGCCTCCGCATCATCGTCGCCGACAACGATGTGGAGCCGAGCGCCCGCAACCGCGTCGAAGCTGCGATGCCGATGCTGCCGGCCGGCATCGTCTATGTGCATTGCCCCGCTGGAAACATCTCCATCGCCCGCAACGCCTGCCTTGAGCACAGCGATGCCGACTTCATCGCCTTCGTCGACGACGACGAGACCGTGGAACCGCTCTGGCTGGACGCATTGCTTGCCGCGGCGGAGAAGCACCGCGCCGACGTGGTGCTGGGCCCGGTGCGCGCACTCTACGGGCAAGGCGCGCCGGACTGGATGCGTGCAGGCGATTTCCACGCCACGCGCCCGGTCTGGGTAAACGGCGAAATCCGCACGGGGTATACCTGCAACGTCCTGATGCGCCGCACCGCACCGGCGATCGCCGGCCGGCGTTTCGATCTTGCACTGGGGCGGAGCGGCGGCGAGGACACCGCCTTCTTCAGCGCGGTGCATGCCGATGGCGGGCGCATCGCCTTCGCTGAGGAGGCCTGGGTGAAGGAAGTCGTTCCCGCCGAACGCGCCCGTTTTTCCTGGCTGGCGCAGCGGAGGCTGCGGATGGGGCAGACCCATGGCCAGCTGCTCGCTGCACGCCATGAAGGTGCAGCACGCGTCGGTGCAGCGGTGCTTGCTGCCGCGAAGGGCGCCGTCTGCCTGGCCGGCGCGAGCGCCTTCGCCTTCTCTCCGGTACGCCGCAACCGCTTTCTCCTGCGCGGCCTTCTTCATGCGGGCGCAATCGGTGGCCTGTTCGGCGCACGCGCCATCGAGCCCTACGGAAAACTGGAGGCGGCGCGATGACCGCCCCCGATGTCAGTGTGGTGATCGCCGCCTACAACGCGGCCGACACCATCCAGCGCGCCATAACCAGCGCCCTGGCGCAGGATGGCGTATCGGTGGAGGTGATCGTCGCCGACGATTGCTCGACCGACGCGACGCGTCAGATCGTTGCGGCGCTCGGCGAGCCGGCCGTGAAGCTTGTATCGCTCGGCTGCAACGGTGGACCCGGTGCAGCGCGCAATGCCGGCTTCGCCGCCGCGCGCGGCCGCTGGATCGCGGTTCTCGATGCCGACGACACGATGCGGCCAAGCCGTCTTGCCCGCATGATCGCCGCTGCGGAAGGAGCGGATGCCGTGGCAGCCGTTGATAATCTGGACGTGCTGCATCAAGATGGCCGAACGGAGCAGATGTTCCCGCAAGATCTCCTGGCCGACATGCCCGCACTGACGCTGCCGGCATTCATCGATTCCAACCGGATTTTTCGCAGCACGCACAATTTCGGCTATATGAAACCGGTCTTCCGCCGCGCCTTCCTGCTGGAAAACCAGCTCACTTACGACGAGGCCCTGCGCATCGGCGAGGACTATCTTCTGCTCGCCGCCGTGCTCGCCTCGGGCGGCCGCTGCACGGTCGTTCCGGAGGCGGGTTATCTCTATCATATCCGTGAAGGCTCGATTTCGCGCGTGCTGCATCTCGACCATGTCGACGCCATGCTGGCCGGCGACAGTCGGCTGCTTGCCCGCTTCCCGCTCTCGGGCGAAGCCGCCGCCGCACAGCGCCGTCGTACGCGCAACCTCAGGGAAACGCGCGCCTTCCTCGCGCTCGTCCACCACCTCAAGAACCGTTCGCTCGGCGCTGCCGCCAAGGTGGCGCTTGGTGATCCCCTCGCGATGCGGCACCTCGCCATGCCCATCGCCGCTCGTTGGCGCCGCCTGACCGCGCCGCCGATCCACCACAAGACGGCCGCGTCCCGCGCGGCCTCTTCTTCCTCGACAGCGCAGGATCTCGCGCTCAAGAACAAAGGATAATGCCATGGTGCGAAACAAGACCGTCCGCAAGGCCGTCATTCCCGTCGCCGGCAACGGAACCCGCTTCCTGCCCGCCACGAAGGCGATGCCCAAGGAAATGCTGACCATCGTCGACCGCCCCGTCGTTCAATATGCCCTCGACGAGGCCCGCGAGGCCGGCATCGAACATGTCGTTTTCGTCTCCAGCCGCAACAAGCAGGTCATCGAGGATCATTTTGACGACACGCCGGAGCTCATCTCTTCGCTCGAAAGATCCGGCAAGAACGACAAGGTCAGCGAGCTCGGCCGCCTGCTGCCCGCCGCCGGCTCGGTGAGTTTCACCCGCCAGCAGGCGCCGCTCGGCCTCGGCCATGCCGTCTGGTGCGCGCGCGACCTCATCGGCGACGAGCCGTTCGCACTGCTCCTGCCCGACATGATCTCCTTCGGGCCGCGCGGCTGCCTGGCTGGCCTGATGGAGCTTTATGGCGAAGTCGGCGGCAACGTCGTCGGCGTCGAACAATGCGCACCGGAGGACGCATCGCAATACGGCATCGTCGGCAAGGGTGCGCCCGTGCGCCACGGCTTTGCCGTAACCCATATGGTGGAAAAGCCGAAAGCCGGCGAAGCGCCCTCCAATCTCTTCCTCAACGGCCGCTACATTCTCCAGCCGGAGGTCTTCGGCCATCTCGCCCGCCAGCAGCGCGGTGCAGGCAATGAAATCCAGCTGACCGACAGCATGCTGGAGCTTTCCAAAAGCCAGCCCTTCCACGCCCATCCCTATGAGGGGCGGACCTACGATTGCGGGTCCAAGCACGGCTTCATCGAGGCCAATGTCGCTTTCGCGCTCGCCCGTCCGGATATCGGAGGCGCGGTCTATGAATCCCTGCGCGACATGATGTCGTCGCACGAGGGCCGGATTCGCGCGGCATAATCTCGTGCCTCCGGGCCAAACAAGCCCGGAGGCATATCGGGGAGGAAAGCATCCATCGCGCCGAAAGGCAGAACGGAGCCCCATGCACCAACGCACGGTAACACACAGCCGCATCCTTCACCGGGAACCGGACCCGTCCGATTCCTTCATCGATCTCAACCGCCTGATGACGATCCTCGTCCGCAGGGCGCGGCTGATTGCCCTTTCGGTCGCGGTCGCCATCGCGCTCGCCGTGGCCTATCTGGTGTTCGCGACACCCGTCTACACGTCGATGACGCAAATCCTGCTCGACGAGGATTTGTCGCGTTATGCCGAGGAGAGCGAGCCGTCGCCGCAAAGCAGCCAACAGGTCGACATGCGTATCGCAAGTGCCGTCGAAATCCTGAAATCCGGCCGGCTGGCGCTGCGCGTGGTCGATGATCTGAAGCTGGCCGACAACGAAACCGTTCTCAACCCGCCGCAGTCGCCCGTCGCGACCGTCAAAGGCTGGGCGAAATCGCTCACCTCGCTCGGTTCGTCCGGCCAGCAAGCCTCGCAGGAGGCGCTGGCGAAGGGACGTCGCGACAAGGCGGCCAGCATCCTGCAGCAGTCGTTGACGGTGGAGCGCGTCTCGCGCAGCGCCGTGCTGGCCGTGTCCTTCCGCTCGACCGACCCGCAGCTCGCCGCCGCCGTTACCCGACGCTATGCCGAGGCCTTTTTCGAAGACCAGCTCAGCGCCAATTTCACCGCAACCGAACAGGCCTCGACCTGGTTGCAGGAGCGGCTTACCGATATTCAGAACCGCGCGCAGGAGGCTGCGCTGGAAGTCGAGCGCTACCGCAGCGAAAACGGTCTGACCACCGCCCGCGGTGAGCTGATGTCCGAGCAGCAGCTCGCCGACCTCAACAGCCAGCTCATTCTCGCCCAGGCCGATGCGGCGAGCGCGTCCGCCCGGTACGCGCAGTTCCGGGCCATCGTCGATCAGGGGCCGGACAAGGCCATCGACAATGCCTCAATCCCGACGCAGCAAGCCGGCGGCTCCGTATTGCAGGATCTACGCGAACGCTACAATTCCGTCGTCAAGCGCGCGCAGGACATCACGCAGAATTTCGGCGCGGACCATCCGCAGGTCGCCGCGCTGCAAGCCGAGAGAGAAAACCTCGCCGGACAGATCTACCGCGAACTCCAGCAACTGACGGCGAGCTTCCGCAACGAATACGAAGTCGCCCGCTCGCGCGAGGTTTCCCTGCGCGAGAGCATCCAGAAGGTCGCCGGCAGCAATGCCGAGGCGAACCGTTCCTCCGTGCGCCTGCGTGAGCTGGAGCAGAAGGCGACGGCGCTGAAGGCGCTTTCGGAATCCTATCTCGCCCGTTACGAGCAGGCCTCGCAGAAACAGTCCTTTCCCATCCCCAAGGCGCGGGTGATCTCGGATGCCGGCGTGCCGACATCCGCCTCCAGCCCCAACAAGACGATGGTGCTCGGCCTTGCCGCCGTGCTCGGCCTGATGGCCGGCGGCGCCCTGACCTTCGTGCAGGAGATGCGCGAACGCGCCTTCCGGCTCGAAAGCGACGTGCGCGCCATCCTTGGATTGAAGCCGCTCGGCTACCTGCCGCTCATCGGCGGCGTAAGGAAAGGCAGGCCCGTTACGATCGGCGCCAAGGCGGTGAAGCCCGACCCCGGGCCGGACAACGCTGCCGGGGAAAGCGGCGAGGATGCGGTGCCGCTCGAGCGCATGACACGCGTCGTCCTCGATGCGCCGCGCTCGGTCTTTGCTGAAACTTTGCGCAACGCCAAGCTGGCCAGCGACATGACGCTCCCAAGCGGCAAGAATCGGGTGATCGGCGTGACGTCCGCCCTGCCGGGCGAGGGCAAGTCCACCGTCGCGATCAATTTCGCAGCACTTCTTGCCGCGAGCGGCAGAAGAACCCTGCTGATCGACGCAGACATGCGCAGGCCGAGCCTGGGCGCGATCATGAAGCCGGCACCGCAGGCGGGTCTCGTCGAAGCGCTCCTGGGAACCATCGCATGGGGCCAGGCGGTCAAGACCGACCGACACTCCCAGCTCTCCATGCTGCCGATCGCCATCCAGCCCGGCGGCGCCTGCGCGCCCCATGTCAACGACCTCATTTCCTCGCCGGCCATGCAGCAACTCGTCGACGAAGCACGCCAGGCCTTCGACTATGTCGTCGTGGACCTTCCCCCGCTCGCTCCGGTGATCGACGCCAAGGCTTTCGAGCCGCTGGCCGACGGTTTCCTCTTTGTCGTCGAATGGGGCCGCACGCCGGCAAACCTCGTCAAGGATCTCCTCGCCGCTGAAAGCCGCATCGACGCGAAAACCATCGGCGTCATTCTCAACAAGACGGACATGGACACCCTGCCCCGCTACAGTGACGCGGGCACCGCCGAGAAGTACCGCGACCTTTATCAACAATACTACGTCGACCAGATGCGAGGCGGCGCGCGCCAGTAACGGCGCGCTGCCGCACACTTCACTGCCGATCAAATCACCACTGAATGCATGCCAAGGCCGCGTCGTGGCGCGGCGCCCTCCGCCATATTCGGCGTGCAACCCGGCATTCTCAGCGCGCGCCGACCAGCACGAACAGCCGCAACCGGGCGCGAGCTTGGAATGAACGCGGTCGGCGGGCGGACTCGATCTGCTCCAAAGCCGATAACATCGAATTTGAGTGAATTTCTTAATGCCGCTTTGCATTCATGCCGGTAGCTATCGACGCTGTCTTCAGCAAGAGGGCCCGCATGCCGGACTTTTTCACGCTTTATCTCGTCGTGCTGCTTCTCAACCTATCCCACTGCATAATCTGGGCACTGATCGTCTATCGCTATCGTGACCTGTGGGCGGCGCGCTACTGGCTTTCAGGAAGCGCGCTCAACGCTCTCGGTGGGATAGCGCTGTCGTTTCAGGGAGAAGTCGCGCACATTGCTTTGACGGTAGGTGCGAACAGTTTCATCGTTCTCGGCTTCTACCTCAACATGTGCGGCATCCGGCGCTTCCACGGATCTGATGTACAAGGCACGCGCGTGGTCATTCTCGTGTGTGCCAGCTGCGTGATAATGCTGGCGACATTCAGCGCCTGGTATGGACGTAATCCGGTCTACACGGCGGCACAGGCGCTACCGCTTCTTCTGACGGCCAGCTATCTGTTACGCAGCCACAGAGCGGAACTGGGTGCAATCGTCTCGGCCACCGCAATGATCGCCGGAAGTCTCTCGCACGGTGCAATCGCCCTCGGCAACACATTGATCCTGTCCGGTGTCTTTCCCGACATGAACCTGCGAAGCGCTGCATCGATCGATCTCCTGGTTTTTCTCTTCGCTGGCGTCGTTTGGAATTTCGGTTTCCTGCTGTCGACCGTCGACCGGCTGCGGGGCGAGCTTGAACGATTGGCGAATGAGGACGAACTGACAGGGCTGGCAAGCCGTCGGTTGTTCCTCAACCGCCTGTCTGCAACATGTGCGGAATCGAGGACGGGACAGACCTTCAGCCTCATGTTGTTCGATCTCGACCGTTTCAAATCCATCAATGACAAATACGGCCATGCCGCCGGAGACGCCGCGCTCAGGCACGTGGCCGATATAGTTCGACGTCAGTTACGGCAAGGCGACCTTTTCGCCCGGTTGGGTGGTGATGAGTTCGCCGTTCTTCTGCACTACACCGGTGCGGATGCCGCGTCGGCGTTGGCCGGGGACATCGTGACCGCCTTGTCCAAAATGCCCCTTGATTGGAGCGGTATCCGCATACCGGTCTCCACCAGCATCGGAATCACGCTTGCCCGAGGTGCGGGCATGAAAGCAGAAGCTGTACTGGAAGCCGCCGATGAGGCGCTTTACGACACCAAACGACGCGGACGATCCGGCTATACATTCGCTTATGAGGCACGAAGAACGCATGTTTCCCAAATTGTGCGCCTCGATGGCGGCATGGGTGCAGAAGAGTTGGCGTTGGCTGTGCCTTAGCTTTGGTGTCGCCGTGCCTGTCATCCGGCGCCGCTTTGCCGATCTGCTCGTCGACGTTGTTCTTACCGCAGCACATCGATTCCGTTACCGGCGGCACGGCTGCGTGGTGAGGACCAGATATCCTGTCGGGCGAAGATGGATCACACCTTCGATCACGTCATACCCAAGCGATCCTTCAGGCGGTAATAGGGAAAGACGTATCTCGCGGCCCTGGCTTTGGCAGACCACAGCGCGACGTCGTTGCGCTGGTCGTAGACATTGACCGGCACGTCGTCGAGTTCGCGCTTACCCGCGATGAACTCGCCCATGAGACGGCCGAGGTTTTGCGCCAGGTTGACGCCTCGGGTGGAGAAGCCGCCGACTGAGAAGACATTTCGACCCAGCCGTAGGATGTGCGGCAAATAGCTCTCCGTCACGGCGCAATAGCCTTCCCAGTAACTTTCGAGCTGAATGTCGTCGTCGGTCAGTTGCGGGAAGAGCATCTTCATGCGGCCGCGGGCATGATTTTCGCCATAGGCGACCTTGTTTCCGAAATCGAAGACGGCCCCGCCGGAAATCAGGCGACCCTCCGAATCCAGGCGTCCGAAACCGCCGGACTTGCGCAGATCCGTAAAGCACAGTTGCGTCTTGAGGATTTTCTGGCGCAGCGCCTCGCTCAGCGGCTTCGTGGCGACATGGTAGAGATAAACTGGAATGACGGATTTCTGTACGGCCGGCAGGAAGTCTCCCGTATAGGCATTGGTGGCAAATACGGCCGAGCGCGCAGACACACGACTTGCACCACAGCGGACGACGACGCCCTGCGCGGTTTCTTCGAAACCGTCTACGGCGCTGTTTTCGAATATGCGCACGCCGCTTTGCTCGGCGGCCCGCGCCAGGCCGACCGAAAGGCTATAGGGGTTGACGGTGCCGCCTTCCGCATTGGACCAGCCTCCGAGATAGCCCTGTGCACCCAGGAGATCGGCCACATCGGCGGCAGAATGCCATGTCACTTTGGCGCCTAGCGCCTTCCATTCGTCATGGACCTTTCGCACCCTCTGCATCGAGGCGTCGGAATGAGCCGGCTGCATCCAGCCGTTCTGGACCGCCGAGCATTTGATCTGGAAGGCCTCGATCTGCCGGAAGACGGCGTCGGCGCCGTGCAGAACGAGATCGGCGAGCGCGAGGCCCTTGCGCCGGCCGACGGACGCCTCGACGACCGACGGGGTAATGCCGCCCGGAAACTGTGGCACATTGTAACCACCGTTGCGACCCGCAGCGCCGTTTCCGACGCGCCCGGCCTCCAGGACGACGACACGAAGCCCGTTCCTTGCAGCGTGGATCGCGGTGTTGAGACCGGAATATCCCGCGCCGATAACGACAAGGTCAGCTGCCTCCTCGCCGGAAAGACGGGGATAGTCACGGACGGTTTCCTGCAGCGTCTTCGTCCAGACGACGCCTTGCATGGTGGGATCGATCGGGCTTGCCATGGACATGATCACGGACCTTCGGTGGGTTGTCGGAATGGAAATTCGGGAATGGTTTTGGACGCATCGCACCGCTGCCGGTGGTTTGGATAGAGCATCGTCATGGCAGGTGTGCCGGCAGGTCGGTCTCTGGCACGGGCTCGACTTTCTGCGCCTTGCGATGCGAGATGAAAAGGCCGGCGATGACGATGATCGCGGATCCGATGAGCATGTTCGTGCCCGGCACATCATCGAAGAACATGAAGCCGAACACCATGCCCCACAAGAGCAACGTGTACTGGAACGGCGCCAGAATAGAGACGGGCGCAAGCTTCAGCGAACGCGTGACCACGAGGTGGGCGAAGGCGCCGATCACACCGAGAAGCAGCATCGAGGCGCCCTCTGCGAGGGTGAAGGATCGCCAGTCGAAAATGGAGGCAATCCCCGCGAGCACGAACGTGGCGAGCCCCTGGTAGATACCGAGCGTCGCGTCGCCGGTTTGCGCCAAAGACCGGTTGAGCACCAGGGTCAGCGCATAGGCAAGACCACCGGTCAGTGCGAACCAGGCCGGGGCGGAGAATGCCGAAGCAGAGGGATCGAGCGCGATGACGACCCCGACGAAGCCGATGAGAACCGCAGTCCAGCGCCGCCAGCCGGCGCGCTCTCCCAGAAGAAAATGCGAGGCGACCGTCATGTAGATCGGCCCAGCCATGTAGAAGGTCATGACGTCGGCAAGCGGCAGGTAGATGACGGCCGCATAGAACAGCGATGTGTCGAGGGTGATGAGCAGCGCTCGCACCGTTTGCACGGTCGGGCGGTGCACATTGTGAAAAGGCGTCTCCCGCTGCTGACGCACCAGCGGCACGAGCACCATGAACGCGCCGATGGCGCGGATGGTCAGGACCTGCGCCACGCCGAAACTTGCGACCAGCATCTTTGCCACGACATCGTTCAGCGCGAAGAGAAAATAGCCGACGATGACGAGAACGATGCCCATGGTCGGGGCATGCCGGTTATCGGGGCGAAGGAGATGGCGAAGCATGCCGGGGCGCCTTTGAGACGGCTCAGGGGTGAAGGCCGCCGGTGAAGGCCGGCGGCCGATCGGTCACGCGCCGCAGCCGACGACAGCCGTTGCGGAAATCTCGACCTTGACGTTCGGCACCGGGAACTGCACGACAAGCGCCGCATTGGTCGGCAGGATGTCACCGAAAATGTCCTTCAGCGTCGGGCCAATGGCTGCGAACACCTCGGCCGAGGTCACATAGGTCGTGATCTGGACCACATCCTTCAGCGAGGCGCCGGCCTTTTCCAGCCAGGGCTCGATGTTGCGGATGACCTGCCGGAGCTGTTCGACCGGATCGGCGCTGCATTCGCCCGTATGGAAATTGATGCCGACGGTGCCCGAGACGTAGACCGTATCGCCCACCTTCACGCAACGGGAGTAACCATAGGCCTTTTCGAAGGAGGAGCCGGAGGAGATGTTGATGCGCTTCGTCATTGTCTTCAGCCTTTCATGCCTGAACCGAAATGGTTCGATCGGGAAATGTCACCAGGTATAGCCGTTTGCGATCCAGCCGCCGTCGACGGGAAGCACGATGCCATGCACCATCGAGGCCTCCGGCGAAGAGAGGAACGCAGCCGCAGCCGCGACTTCCTGCGGTTCGGCGATGCGACCGAGCGGCGTGCGGTTGCGGACGCCGACCATGTTGTAGATGCCCTTGTCGATAAGGTCCTGCACCATCGGGGTGCGCACGCCCGTCGGTGCCAGCGCATTGACGCGGATGCCGAGGGGGCCCCATTCGGTCGCCAGCGACTGCATCATGTTGTGAACCGCGCCCTTCGAGGCGCAATACGCCGTGCGCTTGGGCGCACCGACGGAGCCGTAGACGGAACCGATGAAGACAATGCTGCCGCCGCCGTTCTCGCTCATGTAGCGCGCAGCGCTCTGGGCCGGCAGAAAGCTGCCCAGCACGTTGACCGACATCATGCGCATGAAAGCGTCTGCCACCACATCCAGCGCCGGCTCGACGGCGACGATGCCGGCGGCGGTCACGAGGGTGTCGAGCCCGCCGAACGTTTCGACCGTGCGCGCAACAGCTGCATCGACATCCGCCGGGTTCGTGACGTCGCCTTCAATGGCCAATACATCGGCCCCGAGCTTCTCACGCGCTTCGGCAACGCCGGCGCGATCCAGGATGCAGACCTTATCGCCCCTGCGGACGAAATGTTCCGCCGTGGAGAACCCGATGCCCTGCGCGCCGCCTGTTATGAGGCTGATCATGTCCATGTCCTTCCGGATTTGCTGTCAGTTGGATTTTCCAAGTTGGATGCTGCGGTCGCGAGCCGCGCGCGCCGCTTCCGCCACGAGTTTTTCGGTACGCTCATCGCTCATGAAAACATTCAGGGCAGCGGCCGTCGTGCCGCCCGGGCTGGTGACCTGCCGGCGCAGCGTGGCCGGATCGACATCCGCTTCCATGGCAAGCCGGCCTGCGCCGCGCACCGTCTGCTTTGCCAGCAATGCCGCGGTCTCCGCCGGAAGGCCGAGGGCGATGCCCGCATCCGTCAAGGCCTCGATGAAATGGAAGACGTAGGCCGGCCCGGAACCGGAAATCGCAGTGACGGCGTCCATCTGCGCTTCATCATCGATCCACGCGACCATGCCCGAGGTCGCCAACAGCGAGGCCACGAGCGTTTTCGCGGCGTCGGAAACGTCAACACGAGCATAGAGAACCATCATGCCCTCGCCGATCGCTGCAGGCGTGTTCGGCATGCAGCGGACGATGGAGGCGCCACCGGGAAGACGATGGGCCATTGCTGCGGTGGTTACGCCGGCTGCAACGGAGACGAAGGTCGCGCCGCGTGCAGCGAAGTCGCCGCAGCCTGCCAGGACCATTTCCACGAGGTTCGGCTTGACGGCGACGAACACCACCTCGGGGGCGAGGCCTTGCGGGAGATCCGCCACTTGCGGGACGGCGAGCGCGCCCACACCGGCTGCTCGGTCACGAAGCGCATCGGCGGGTTCGACCACATGGACGGTGAGCGTCGGGTCTTCGCGAAGCCAGCCGCGCAACATGGCGAAACCCATGTTGCCGCAGCCGATGAGGAGAAGCGTGTGGGACATGGGCCGCTCCTCAAATGCTCTTGATCAACGCGCTGATGATGCCAAGGGAAAGATCCGGCGCCTCGAGATGCGGCACGTGGCCGACGTCGGGCAGAAGATGAAGGCCGACATGGCCGGGCGCCTGCAAAGCGTCGCGCCAATCGAGAACCCGGTCCTTGCGACCCCAGATGATCCGCGTCGGGCAGTCCAGGCGATGCAGCGCAGCCACGAGATCGAAGCTCTGGGTGCCGTCGGCAAACAGCGTCTCACCCATATGGGATTGCGCGGCACGAAGGTCCGCGCTCGCACGGGCCGCGAAGGCGGCGTTGACGAAGGGGAGATCGACGAGCGTCTGGTCACGCACCATCACCTTCAGCCAGGCCGCGAGGCTTTCAGGACGAGAGGCCCGGGCAATGCCGGAAATGAAGTCGCCGTTGACTTTGGGGCCGAGACCACCCGGTGCAAGGAGCGTGAGGGACGCCACCTTGCGCGGCCGCGTATCGGCAAGCGCAAGCGCGAGCGCCCCGCCCAGTGAATGGCCGATCACATGCGCGCCGTCCAGGTCGAGCGCATCGAAGGCGTCGCGCACTTCGCGCACCAGATCGGCGAAGCCTAAGACCTGCCGTTTCGGCGAAGCGCCGTGGTTCGGCAGATCGACACGGTATACGGGATGGCTTTTCGCCAGTTGGCGATCGAGCGGATACCAGGACAGCGAGTCGCTCGCGAAACCATGGATCAGGAAAACGGGTGCGCCGCCCGTAGCACCGCTTCGGTGCACCATAAGCGGGTCGTTTTCGTCAACGGGAAGGCCAGCCGAAACAGGCGCAGACCCGGCAAGGACCGGTATGCTTTGCGATGCACCGGCGATGTCGCGCAGTTTGATCCGGCCGGACGGACTGGACGCTCTGACCACGCGCAGATCGATGCCGGCGGCACTGGCCGCGCGGTGCGCTGCCGGGCTTGCAACAATGCGCGCGGAGGACACCGCCGCACGCGGCGCCTCCGCGGCACGTTCCGCCGCGATGACCGCCGTCGCCGGCGTGGATGACGAGCTGGAACCGGTTACAGGCGCTTCCCCGCCGTCATAGTCGACATCCGCTATATCCTTGCCGATCAGGCACAGCACGGCCGCAGCCGGAACCTCGCTGTCCACCTCCGCGAAGATGGCGCTGACCACGCCGGCAGAGGGGGCCTCGATATCGACCGCCGCTTTGGCGGTTTCGATCGTGAGGAGCACATCGCCCTCGGCGACCGCATCGCCGATTCCGACACGCCACTCCACGATCACGAGCGTTTCCATATATTCGCCGGCGACGGCGCCTGCGGTTATCGGCGTTGCCATATCTGTCTCCCGGCCTATGCAAGGGCCTTCTTTGCCGCCGCGGCAATCTTCACCGCGTTCGGCAGAACGGCCATTTCCAGCGGCTCGGAATAGGGGATAGCCATGTCGGGCATCGCGACGCGCGCGACCGGCGCATCGAGATCATCGAAACAATGCTCCATGATCGTCGCGGAAAGCTCCGAGGCATAGCCGCAGAACGTCCAGCCCTCATTGACCACCACGGCGTGGTTGGTCTTGGCGATGGATCCGCGGATGGCATCGAGATCGAGCGGACGCAGCGTGCGCAGATCGACCACTTCGGCTTCGATGCCATCCTTGGCGAGCAGTTTGGCCGCGTTCTCAGCCTCAATCACCATCTTGGACGAGGCGAAGATCGAGACATGCTTGCCCTCGACGACGGTTTTCGCCTTGCCGATCGGCACGAGCACTTCGTCGCCGTCTGGCACCTCGCCGCGTGTGTTGTAGAGCAGCTTGTGTTCGAGGAAGACGACGGGCTGGCGGTCACGGATGGCCGATTTCAACAGGCCTTTCGCATCCGCGGGCGTAGCCGGCGCGACGACCTTGATGCCGGGAATATGGCAGACCATCGCATCGAGGCTCTTGGCGTGCTGGGCGCCTGTGCCCACGCCGCCGCCGCCCTGCGTGCGCAGCACGAAGGGAATATCCACCTGCCCTTCCCAGAGATAGGTAAAGACCGAGGCCTGGTTGATGAGCGCATCGAGCGACAGCGGCAGGAAATCGGCATACATGATCTCGAGAACAGGGCGCGTGCCCGACATCGCCGCCGTGACGGCCATCGCCGTCAGCGCCTGTTCGGAAATCGGCGTGTCGCGGACGCGCGCATCGCCGAACTCGTCCCGCAAGCCCTTGGAGACCTTGAAGACGCCGCCATATCGTCCGATGTCCTCGCCGAACAGGAACACGCTCGGATCGCGCTGCATCTCCTCCCTGAGGGCGGCGTTCAACGCTTCGGCATAACGCATCACGGTCATCACTTGGTCTCCGAATAGGCGGCCGAGGGGGCATGGATTTCAAAGGTCGGAAACGGGTCGGAGAGCGCGACCTCGAATGCTTGCGCGACTTCCCCGCGGGCGGCCGCCTCGATGGCGGCAACCGTATCGGCGCCCACCAATGCGGAAAGCTTCTCCGCCGAAAGCTTGATCGGGTCACGGTCGAGCCAGGGCGCCATTTCCTCCTCGGACTGGTAACCGCCCATGTCGGATGTGGAGAAGCCCTTCACGCGGTAGGTCTTGGCTTCGATAAGGGTGGGACCATCACCGCGGCGAGCACGTTCGGCAGCGGCGGCAACGGCGCGGTAGACCGCTTCGGCGTCATTGCCGTCGACGATTTCGCCGGGCATAGCATAACCGGCGGCCCGGATGCTGAGATCCTCCACCGGCGACTGCACCTCCTGGCGCACCGTCAAGCCGTACTGGTTGTTCTCAAGCACGAAAATGACCGGCAGTTTCCAAAGCCCCGCCATGTTCATCGCCTCGTGGCAGATGCCGGTCTGCGCTGCGCCGTCTCCGAAGACCACCATGGAGACACGGTCCTGCTTGAGTATCTGCATGGACAGCGCCATGCCCGTCGCGGCCGGAATACCGGCGCCGACGATGGCGTTGCCACCGAGCATGCCGGTCTTCACGTCGCCGAGCAGCATATGCCCGCCCCGGCCCTTGCAGTAACCGGTCTCGCGGCCGAAGATCTCGGCGACGATACCGCGCGTCGTCAGGCCCTTGCCGACATAGACATGATGGCCGCGGTGGGTGGTGCAGACGTAATCATCTGCACGCAGGGCCGCACAGGCTGCAACGCCCACGGCCTCCTGTCCGTCGCAGCGATGAATGGGGCCTCGCGTCTTGCCTTCCTTGGCATAGGTGCCAAGCACTTCCTCAAGTTCACGCGTCACCACCATCTTATGGTGGATGTCCTTCAGTTCGTCCGTGGATGGCGCGTTGATCATCATCGTCCTCGTGGCCTAATTTGTTATAACACGTATCATAACGGAAAAGCCGCGCAATTTGTTTTTTGATGTGATCCTGAAAATTCGCCTCAAGATCGCGCGGATTTTCCAATATTTAACGCGAAAACATGTACTTGACAGATTTCTCGGATCAGCGCGTGAATCATCTGGACAAATCTGAAGCCTCGATCATTATATAACAAATAACTTTTGACGGCCGGGTGGTCCGGCTTGTCGGCAAGCAGCAAAAAAAGGGGAATCCATGTCTATCAAGTCGACACTTGTCGCCGCGCTCGCGGGTACGGTTCTGCTTTCGGTCGCACCGGCCCATGCAGAGTTCGGCGACACCCTGAAGAAGGTGAAGGAGCGCGGTGCGCTCGCCTGCACCGGCCACAACGGCTCCTACATGGGCCTTGCCGAAGTGGACGACAAAGGCAACTGGAAGGGCTTCGACATCGATCTGTGCCATGCCGTTGCGACCGCGATCTTCGGCACGTGGGAAGGTCACGTCGATATCAAGCCGACCAGCTGGGCACAGCGCTGGCCGTCGCTCCAGTCGGGAGAACTGGATCTGGTCATCAAATCGTCCGGCTGGACGTTCAGCCGCGACACCGAAATCCGCGCCCAGTTCGCGCAGCCCTACATGATGGCCGCAATTCACTACATGGTGCGCAAGGACCTGAACGTCACCTCGGCCAAGGATCTCGATGGCGGCACGCTTTGCCTGCCGAGCGGCACCACCATGGAACGCTACGCCGTCGAGCACGAGGCGCAGAACGGCTACAAGCTGAACGTCGTTCCCTTCGAGAAGACCGAAGAAGCCAACGCAGCCTTTCTTGCCGGCCGTTGCGACGCCATGATGGAATGGGATCTGCAGCTCGGCGTCCTGCGCGCCACGGAAGCCAAGAACCCCGACGAGTTCGTCATCCTCCCGGACGTCCTCTCGGCCGAGCCGGTCGGCATCGTCATGCGCCAGGGCGACGACAACTGGGTCGACATCGCAAACTGGGTGCAGACCGCGCTCCTGCTTGCCGAACAGGCCGGCGTGACGAGCGAAAATGTCGATGAGATGAAGGCCAACCCGCCGACGCCCGCCATCGGCAAGCTGCTGGGCGCGACACCCGGCATGGGCACGCCGCTCGGACTTAATGACGACTGGGGCTACAACGTCATCAAGACCGTCGGCAACTACGCCCAGATCTGGGACCGGAACATCGGCAAGGACTCGCCCTACAAGGTCGAGCGCGGTGTAAATGCCCTGATGAAGAACGGCGGCATCCTCTATCCGCTCGTTCTCGACTGATCCTTCTCCCAAGGCTGGTCGCCGACGCATGACGCGTCGGCGACCCCGACGACAGCGGAGGGCTGTTCCGATGCAGATGTTCAGAAACAGAAAAACGCGCAGCCTCGCCTATCAGGTGGCGTTTATCGTCATTCTCGCCCTCCTCGTCTTTGGGGCCGTACATGAGGCATCAAGGAAGCTGGCCGCACAGGGCATGACCAGCGGTTTCGATTTCCTCTACAAATCGACCGGCTTCCGGATCGGCTTCTCGCTCGTCCCGTTCGATCCGTTCGAAAGCTACCTTCAGATGCTGTGGGTCGGTATCGCGAACACCATCTTCCTCGGCATTCTCAGCATCATCCTGGCCAACATCGTGGGCCTGATCATCGCCTCCTTCCGGATTTCCTCCAATGGCGTGCTCAACGATATCGGCACCCTCTATATCGAGACGTTCCGCAATGTCCCGCTCATCCTCCAGGCTTTGTTCTGGTATGCGGCGCTGACCCATCTGCCGCCGACGAAACAGGCCTATTCGCTCTTTGACGCCATCTTCCTGTCGGCCCGCGGCATGTTCGTGCCAAGCCTCAACGTCGGTGGCCAGTGGTTTGCCGCCGTCGCGTTGGCATTGTTGCTCGGCCTGTCCGTGCTTGCCTGGTTTTCCATGTCGCGCCGCTTCCGGCGCGTGAAGAACCGCGGAACGCTCCAGTTCGTCATCGCCGGCCTGACGCTTGCTGCCATGGTCGGCATTCTCGCTTATGCGCGCGAGCCCGGCTCGGACATTTTTTCCGTCCCGGAATTGCGCGGCCTGAATTTCCGTGGCGGCATCACCATTCCGCCGGAATTGTCAGCCCTGGCGATCGCCACCGCCATCTATGGCGGCGCCTATATCGCGGAGGTCATTCGCGCCGGCTTCCAGTCCGTCGGCAAGGGCCAGGTCGAAGCGGCCCGCGCGCTTGGTCTGTCTTCGTGGCACGTCTTTTCCCGCGTCCACCTGCCGCTCGCCATCCGCGCCGTGCTACCGACCCTGATTAACCAGTATGTCTGGCTCTTCAAGGCGACCACGCTCGGCATCGTCGTCGGTTTTGCCGACTTCTTCTCGGTTATTTCGGTTTCCATCAACCAGAGCGGCCAGACGCTAGAGCTGATCGCCATCCTGATGGCCGGCTTCCTGATCATGAACAACACGCTCTCCTTCGTCCTCAATCGCGTCAACAAGGCGATTGCCCTCAAGGGCACGCAGTTGAGAACCTGAGGAGAGCGCCATGACCGCCGTTTCCGACATGAACACACCCCGGCAAACGCTTGACGTCGGCTTTCGGCCCGACGGGCTCGCAACGCGCCTTCGCCGGCGCTATTTCCGCACCCACGCCAACGCTGTGATCTCGCTCCTAGGCATGGCAGCTCTCCTCTACCTCGCCTATCATGCGCTCGATTGGGCGGTGTTGAAGGCGGTATGGTCTTCCCCGGATGGCACCTCCACCGTCTGCCGCGACATCGCAGGCGCGTGCTGGGCTGTGATCCAACAGCGCTGGCGTATCATCATCTTCGGCCTGTTTCCTTATGACGAGCAGTGGCGCTCCATGCTGGCCTGCGTCGTCATGGTCGTGACGATCGTGCTCTCTTGCCTGCCATGGTTCTGGAAACCGCTGCGGCTTTCGATCCTCTGGTGCGCCGGCTTCGTCATCTTCTACGTGCTGATGCGCGGCGGCCTTTTCGGCATGCGGACCGTCATGCCCGCCGATTGGGGCGGGCTGACGCTTACGGTGTTTCTCTATGCCGCCGGCGTCCTGATCGGCATGCCCATCGCCATTGCCATGGCGCTATTGCGCCGTTCCGAAATGCCGCTCGTCTCCAGAATGACCGGTGCCCTGATCGACGGTGTCCGCTCCCTGCCCCTCGTCACCATCCTGTTTACCGCCGCCCTTATCTTCCCCTTCGTCCTGCCGGATTGGCTTCAAGGAGACAAGATCTGGCGCGTCATCATCGGTTTTGCTCTCTTCTTCGCCGCTTATCAGGCAGAGATCATACGCAGCGGCATTCAGTCCATCCCCGTTGGCCAGGAAGAGGCGGCCAAGGCGCTCGGGCTGAGCTACTGGCAGCGAACCGGCCGCATCATGCTGCCCCAGGCCTTCCGCAATGCCCTGCCGCCGACGATCAACCAGCTCGTCATCACCTTCAAGGAGACGTCGCTGATCGTCATCATCGGCTTCTTCGACATCCTCGCGTCGGGCAACGCCGCCTACGGCACCGGCGAATGGTCCTTCGCCTATTTCGAGGTCTACATCTTCGTGGCGCTCGTCTACTTCGTGTTCGTCTTCAGCCTTTCCCGCTATGGCGCCTATCTCGAGCGGCGCATGCGTTTCGGCCAGCATTGAAAGAAACCCTCATGAGTGAAGCCGCAATACGCATCACCGGCATGAACAAGTACTACGGCCGGTTTCAGGTCCTGCGGGACATCAACCTCGATGTCGGCTCGGGCGAACGGATCGTCATCTGCGGACCGTCGGGCTCGGGCAAATCGACGCTGATCCGCTGCATCAACCGCCTGGAAGAACACCAGCAAGGCCGCATCGACGTGCTGGGAACGGAGCTGAACGACGATATCGGCAGTATCGACCATATCCGGCGCGACGTCGGCATGGTTTTTCAGCACTTCAATCTCTTCCCGCACCTGACCGTGCTGGAAAATTGCACCCTTGCGCCGACGCTTGCCCGCAAGATCCCGGCCGAGGAAGCCGAGGCGACTGCCATGACCTATCTGGAACGCGTGCGCATTCCCGAGCAGGCGATGAAATTCCCCGGCCAGCTTTCCGGCGGCCAGCAGCAGCGCGTGGCCATTGCGCGTGCCCTCTGCATGAAACCCAAGATCTTGCTCTTCGACGAACCCACATCGGCGCTCGATCCGGAGATGATCAAGGAAGTGCTCGATGTGATGGTGGAACTCGCCAGTGACGGCATGACCATGCTTTGCGTCACGCACGAAATGGGCTTCGCACGACAAGTGGCCGACCGGGTCATCTTCATGGACAAGGGCGAGATCGTCGAGCAGGGCCAGCCGGCCGAACTTTTCGATAGCCCGAAGAACGAGCGCACACGCACGTTCCTCAGCCAAGTGCTCAGCCACTGAACCGGGGAGAGACGGCCGCCGCCTCTTTCCGTCCGCCATCAATCACGTGTAAAGTGGTGCAGCAAATAACAATACACGCCTCAGTTATCGGGCTGGAGGCGTCTCGGGTGCCGGCGACACAATGAACAAGACGAAGACCGAAGACACCTCCTTCGCCGGCATCGATCTGGCACCGATCGGCCGTAGTGAGACGCTGGGACAGCAGGTGCGCACCCAGCTCGGCAGCGCCATCATGGCCGGCCGTTTCAAGCCGGGCCAGAAGCTCACGATCCGCGCCGTCGCCACGGCGCTCGATGTCAGCCTCACGCCGGCGCGCGAAGCGCTCTACAATCTCGCCGCCGAGGGCATTCTGGAAATGCGCTCGAACGGCTCGGTCTATGTGCCGACGCTGACGACGGAACGGATCATCGAGCTCACGAAGATCCGTGCAGCGCTCGAAGGTCTGGCCGCGCGCGAAGCAGCCTTGCGCATCACCGACGCGGAAATCGCCCATATCATCGAAATCAACGATCTGATGGTCCAGGCAAACGAGCGTAAGGACTATGCCCGGGTCATGGAGTTGAACTGGGAATTCCACTTCGCGATCTATCGCGCGAGCGGGATGAATGAGCTGGTACGGATGATCGAAAAGCGCTGGATGATGAACAGCTCCTACCTCAACGTCATCTATCCCCGCTTCGGTCAGATCGAGCAGGGCATCAACAATCACCAGATGATGGTGCGTGCGCTTCAATCGCGCGATCCCGAGCGCCTTGCCAGCGCTGTCGTCGTCGACATCAACTTCGCGGCAGATACGCTGGTCGATATGATCAAGGCCCAGCAGGGCACCGAGCGCAGGCACAAGGCGGCACGCTGAGATAGGTGCGCTCGCGGGCGTCATGGTGTCGTCGCTGAAGCGTTGCGCCGACCACCTCTCCCAAAACTCAATCTTCTCGCAAAAGGTCGGATTTCCAATCTGATCCTTGACGCGAAAAGCCGCATCGCGTTAAATGTTACAACAAATAACATATGCCTCCGGGGGACGCGAATGACGGGAACGGCCATCGTAACGGGCGCGACGGGAGGCATCGGTGATGCGGTCACCAAGCGCCTGGCCAGCGAAGGTTTTCGCGTGATTGCCGTCGGCACCCGCCGCGCGGCTCTCGATGATCTCTGTGAACGATACGGGTGCGAGGGTATCGCCGTCGACATCGGCGACGCGGCTACCGTCGAGGCGACCCTTGCAGGGCTGACCGCGGATGTTCTTGTTCACGGCGCCGGCATCCTCGGCCCGAACCTGCCCATCCACAAGACACCGGCGGAGACGATTGCCGGGTTGATCGCCGTCAATCTCACCGGCCTGTTCAATGTGCTGCGCGCAGTCGTCCCTGGAATGGTTGAACGGCAGCGCGGCAGCATCGTGCTTCTCGGCTCCATCTGCGGCAACGTCCCCGGCGCGGGCCCGGGCGCCTACAGCGCCACCAAGGCGGCCATGCAGTCGGTCGCCGCCAACCTGCGGTTCGAGTTGCAGGAAACACCGGTGCGTGTCGGCGAGATCCGCCTCGGCCGTGTTCGCACAGGCATTCACAACCAGCTCGAAATGGATGCTGATTTTTATGACGGCTATGAGTGCGTCCTGCCCGAAGACGTCGCCGCGACGATCTCGCATATGCTTGAAACCCCGCCGGCCGTCGACCTTTCCATCATCGAGATGCTTCCCGCCCGGCAGGTCGTCGGCGGCACCCGCTTCTCGAAGAGCTGATCCCCTTCCCATCCAACGAAAGGCCCCGTCATGTGCAACGGCACCGCCCACCACGGCTCCATCAATTACACGACCATTGCGCTCGATGCGTGCCTGCCGCTTGCACAGCGTCTGCAACGCGAAGGCAAGCCCTGGCACTCGCACGTGCTGTCCCCCGGTTGCCGGTTCAACCCCTTCGAGGGCCGCTATGCTGCCGTCGTGGAAGACGACGCGACGCACACAGCCTATATCGCGCCGTCCGACGGCTTTCCCGAGGTCGACAAACAACTGGTGAGGATGCTGCATGGCGACGACATTCTCGACGCCGGTCATCCGTCCAGTGCCGAGGAAACGCTTCTCGATGGCTCACCGCTGCTCACGCATCTCGTGGAGATCGATAGCGCCGGAAAATCCTGGCATCACCACATGAATTTCCCCGATTGCGCGCTGAACCCGCATCGCGGCCGCTGGGCCATCACCATCGAATGTGGTGAAGACCAGTTTTCAGAAGGCTACGACGACGAACCCCGCGACATCCTGCGGGCCATCGAAGTCCGTTATTTCCGCAATCTCGACAAAAAGGCCTAAGCCCTGCCACAGGCGCGCTCAGGCGCGCCTGTCCTTGAGGCGGTTCCAGGCATGCATGCGGTTGGCGACCTGAACCGCGACCGAATGAAAGGCAATCGGCTGCATCGCCGTGACCGGAAGCGGCATCTCGGCATCCGTCCGCCGACCTGCCGCCCACCGTCCCATTTCCTGCCCAAGCGCCATGGAAAGCGCGACACCCCGTCCGGAATAGACCCCGCCAAAGACGAGGCCGGGCGCCAGACGATAGAGATGCGGCTTGAGATCCGGCACCACGGCAAAGGTACCGCTCCAGTACTCAGCAATAGGCGGCTCTCCGCCGAGCGCCTTGAAGGTGCGCGCCAGCATGCGCGCCACCTTGGCACGACCGCGCCTGTCCTCGTCATGCCAGAATGTGTGCGTTGCACCGCTGACGAGCCTGCCATCGCAATCGTAATGGAAATAGCGCAGGTCGTTGTGCATATCGGAAACGGCCGGATTGCCGACGAGGATCTGCGCCTTGATACCATCGGACAACGGCTCGGTCGCGGCCTGAAAGACCTTCATCGGGATCAGCGTGCGCTTCAGGCCCGGCCACAGATCATCCGTCAGCGCGTTGGTGGCCAGGATAACCTCGCGCGCGGTGACGCTGCCCCCCGTCGAATAGACCCGCCAACCGCGTTCCGCCTTTTCGATGCGCATAGCGCGCGTATTTTCGAATATGTGCACGCCTTCCCGCTCGACGGCATCGGCCAGCCCCACTGTCATGGCGAAGGGGTTGATGTGCCCCGAATTGTGGACCATCCAGCCGGCGCGATAAGGGCTGCCGACGCGGCGTGTCACCTCATCGCGATCGAGCCACGAGACATGCGCTCCAAAAGCCCTCCACTCATCGTGGAACTGCCGCGCGCGGGCACAGGTCGCCTCCGTATGGGCGGGTTGTATCCAGCCCTCCTGAACCTGATGCGCATCGATGCCGAAGCGCTGCATCAAGCCGAAGGCGACATCCGCCGCGCTCGCGACGAGCGCGTTGAAGCGATCACCGTGCGTCCTGCCGAACGCCTCGTCGAACTCCGATGGCGAGGCCTTCGAATGGTGCGAAATGACGAGCCCGTTGTTGCGCCCGGAAGCGGCCGAGCCGATCTCGTTGCCTTCGAGCAACACGACATCGGTGCCGCTGTCGCGAGCCCCGAGCGCCGAGGCCAGGCCGGTAAACCCGCCACCGACGACGAGCACATCGGTTTCGATATCGCCGATGAGCGCTGGAGAAGTCTTGCGGGCCGCTGTCGTCTTCCGCCACAGGTGCGGAGTCCTCCAGTCGACCTCAAACATGAATAGTGTCCTCGGTCGCGCCACCGAGATAGTGCTCACCGAGCGCAGAATGCTCCGCCATCTCCTGTGCCGGTCCGTGCAGCTTCACCCGGCCGGTGTTCAGGAGGTAGCCATAGTCGCCGCATTCCAGCGCAAGCTGGACATTCTGCTCCACGAGCAGGATCGACATGCCGGTTTTCGAAAGATCGAGAATGATGCGGAAGATCTGGTGCACGATCTTCGGGGCAAGACCAAGCGACGGCTCATCCAGCATCAGGAGCTTCGGCTCGGCCATCAGCGCGCGCCCGATCGCCAGCATCTGCTGCTGTCCGCCGGACATGCGGCTCGCCATGCCGTTGCGGCGTCCCCTAAGAACCGGGAAAAGCTCGAAGACCTCCGAACGCAGCGTCTCGAAGCTCTTGCCGGCACGGCCGATATGTGCGGCAACGAGATTTTCCTCGACGGTCAGGCGTTGAAATATCTGCCGGCCTTCGGGGCAATGCGTCAGACCGAGACGCACGACCTGCTCCGGCCGGGCGCCGGTGATATCGCGCCCTTCGAAATGGATCGATCCGGCGGTCGGGCGTGCCACGCCCGAAATGGAGTTCAGGAGCGTGGTCTTGCCGGCACCGTTCGGGCCGAGGATGACGACGATCTCGCGGGCGTCGACCTCGAGATCGACGTCTTCAAGAACGCCGACGCGCCCGTATCCCGAGCTGAGCCCGGCGATCCTGAGCAGCGGCTCTGATGTCATCGATGTCATTGTCGGTCCCCAGGTAGGCAAGTTGAACGTCGCTGCTCGCCTGAACTTCGGCGGGCGTGCCTTGGAAGAGAAGTTTGCCGTGGTGCATGACGACGATGCGGTCGCAGAGCGTCATCACCAGGTCCATGTCGTGCTCGACGACCAGCATGATCCGTTCGGGCGACCGCAGTTCGGCAAGCTTCGCCGTCAATTCAGCCGTTTCATGATGGTTGAGGCCTGCGGCAGGTTCGTCGAGCAGCAGAACCCGCGGGTTCATCGCCAGCGCGCGGGCGATTTCCAGCATGCGCTGGCGGCCATAGGGAAGGCTGCCGGCTTCCGCATCCGCATGACCCTCGAGCCCGAAGAAGCGCAGGATCTCTATCGCGCTCTGGCGACGGGCTGCGGCGCGCGCCCGGCCATAGGGCGGCCAGAGCACCTCCCGCCAGACATTGCGCACTTCGGCCGGGTAAGCGCAGACTTCCAGGTTTTCAAGCACCGTCATCTGGTCGAAAAGCCGGATATTCTGATAGGTCCGCGCGATGCCGGAATTGGCGATCTGGTGTTTCTTCATCCCGTCGAGACGACGTCCGTCCAGCGATATGGAGCCGGCCGAAACGGTGTAGGAACCGGCCGTCATGTTGATGAGCGTCGACTTGCCGGCACCGTTCGGGCCGATCACGCCATAGATGAGGCCGGGCGCGAAGTCCATCGAGACATCGTTGATCGCGACATTGGCGCCATATTGCTTGCGCAGGTTGTTGAAGACGAGCGTCATTTGCCGAAAAGCCCCCGAATGAGTTTTTCCGGGCCGAAGGTCCGCGGCACGATGCCTGCCGGGCGCACGATGATCAGCACGACCATCAGGATACCGAGGAAGAGAATGCGCCACTCGGCGAATTCGCGCAGCACTTCCGGCAAGAGGATGAGAATGGCCGCTCCTGCGACAATGCCAAGGATGTTGCCGATGCCGCCGATGACGATCATGAGCACGATTAGCACGGATTCCTGCAGGGTGAAGCTTTCCGGGCTGACGAAACGCTGCGAGGCCGCGAAGATCGTTCCGGCAATCGCGCCGATCGTGGCGGACGTTGCAAAGGCGGCGAGCTTGGCGTTGGTGGTATTGATGCCGATGCCGCGCGCGGCATCCTGGTCCTCGCGGATTGCCGCCCAGGCCTTGCCCAGGATCGAGCGTTCGAGACGCCAGACGAAAAGGCCGACCAAAAAAACGGTGACGAGGAGCAGCCAATAGATTTCCACCGGCCGCGCAATTTCGACGCCGAGAATGGATGCCTTGTCGAGCCGCGCTATGCCCTTCGGCCCACCCGTCAGCCAATCGACATTGTTGATGACGATACGGATGATTTCGCCGAAGCCGAGTGTGACGATGGCGAGGTAATCGCCCCTCAGCTTCAGGACAGGGATACCGAGAAGGATGCCCGTGATCATGCCCAACACGGCCGCGATGCCGACAATGAGAAGGAAGGGCAGGTGCAGATCGAGCTGCGGGCTTGCCAGCAGCGCGTAGGTGTAAGCGCCGACCGCATAAAAGGCCACGAAGCCGAGATCGAGAAGCCCCGTGTAGCCGATGACGATGTTGAGGCCTATGCCCAGCAGGATGTAGATGAGCAGGCTGTTGACGACACGGATATGATAGTTCGGCAGGAACGGCGTTGCGGCCGCCAGCGCGACGATAGCGGCAAGCACCAGAAAGGCCACGAGCCGCGAGGCCTGGGGCTTTACGGATGGGGAAGTGCTGGCGATGGACATCAGAACTCCCTCTTGTAGACCATGCTCTCCTCGGAAACGGGCTCACCGAGAATGCCGGCGGGCTTCACGAGAAGCACGAGAATGAGAATGGCGAAGGACAACACGTCGCGATACTCCGTGCCAAGCACACCATTCGTGATGAGCGGCAGGAGCGCAGTCCCGCCGACTTCGACGAAGGCGAGGATATACGCGCCCAGCATCGCACCCGGGATGGAGCCGATGCCGCCGAGAATGGCAGCCGTGAAGGCCTTCAAGCCGATCACGGCGCCCATGGTCGGCGACATGATACCGTAGTAGCTGGCATAGAGAATGCCGCCGGCGGCACCGAGCAGTGGACCGGAGAAGAACACTGCCGAGATGGCCAGGTTGACATTGATGCCGAGCAGTTGCGCCGTCGGGCGGCTCTCGGAGACGGCGCGCACGATGATACCCATGCGGCTGCGGTTCACCAGCGTATAGAGCGCAAACATCAGCACGAAAGCGGCGACGAGAATGCCGATCTGGACCGACGTGACCGTACCGCCCATGAAGTCGTAGCGTGTCGCCGGGAAGAAGCTCGGAAACGCCACGGGTTGCGGGCCGGCCAGGATCTGAACGCCGGTGACAAGCGTCAGCGAGACGCCAAGCGACGACAGCATCGGCGCAAGGCGCGTGGAATTGCGCAATGGCTTGTAAGCCAACCGCTCGATGCCCACACCGAAAAAGCCGACGGCTATCACGGCGCCGAAGAATGCCAATGTGAGGCCGAAGGCGCCAACCGCTCCGATGTCGCCGACGAATACCGTCAGCACGAGAAAGGCTGCATAAGCACCGAGCATGAACATCTCGCCATGTGCGAAATTGATCATCCGCAGCACGCCATAGACCATCGTGTAGCCGAGCGCGATGAGTGCGTAGATGGAGCCGATGGTCAGAGCGTTGACCGTCTGTTGAATGAAGGTTCCCAGCATGGATATCCTGCCCGGAAGAGTTCGCGACAATGGCGGCGAACGGGAATAGGTGCGCGGCGGCGGCACGAGATCACCGGCCGTACGGCGAAGGACGGACCGGCCTGGAAGGCCGGCCCGAAACCATTACTTGGAGCCAGCCAGTTTGAAGTCCTTGCCTTCCACCTTGTAGAGGTAGGAGGGCGCGACCTTCAGCTCGCCGATATCGTCGAATTCGAGTTCACCCACGGCGGTCTCAACTTTGACCGCATGCAGCGCATCGTTGATTTCCTCACGCGACAGGCCCTTGGTCGACTTCAGCACCGCCTCGAGGATCTGGCCGTGGACATAGCCGTAGATCGAGTACGGGCCGGCCTCCTCGCCATATTTTTCCTTGTAGAGCTTGGCGAATTCGGCAATGGCCGGGGAGGCGTCCATCGGCGGAACCTGAATGGCGACCATCGTGCCCTGAACGTTTGCCTCGCCTGCCTGCGCAATGAAATCGGGGGTATAACCGCCATCGGGCACCATGAGCGAAGCATTTACGCCCTGCTCATGCATCTGCTTGGCGAAAAGCGCGATTTGCGGCATGACCGCGCCGACATAGATGACGTCAGGCGATTTCGCCTTGATCTGTGCGAGCACGGACGTGAAGTCCACGTCTGTCGGTGCAACAGCGAGCGTGTCGAGCACCTGACCGCCGCCGGCCGTGAAGTTCTTCCCGAAAATTTCGGAAATGCCCTGGCCGAACACCTGCTTGTCGCTGACAATGACGGCGGTCTTGGCATTGAGCTTCTGCAGAGCATATTCAGCAGGCAGCAGTGCATTTGCCAAATCGTTCGCGACCGGGCGTACCATGAACTTGTAGCCCTGCTTGGTCAGATCGGGGTTGGAGCCGAACGTCATGGTCGGCAGTTCGCAATCCTCATAGATGGGAAGCGTGGACTGGGCGACGCCGGAATTGAAGTTCACGAGCCCGATGACGACGCTGTCGTCATCGCAGAACTTCTGCGCGACGAGCGTGCCTTCACGCGGGTCGGCCTTGTCGTCCTGCTGGTTGTACTTGATCGTCACGCCGTTGACGCCACCTTCGGCGTTCAGCTTGTCCCAGTACAGCTTGAAGCCGTTGTGCCAGGTGTTGCCGAAATAGGCCTGCGGACCCGACAAGGGAGCAGCGAGGCCAACGGAGATTTCTTCGGCGAAGCCCGGCGTGGCGAGCAGCGTGACGCCGAGGCAAAGTGAGGCAGCGATTTTCATGTGAGTTCCCCTGTGATGGACGCTACGCGAGTGTCGGCCGGCCGTTACGGCTCTTGCCATGCACATAAGGAAGCAGACATTTAATGCCACGTCAATAAAGTGTCGACACTATTGCGTTCAATTTTTGCTTCAACTGCCTTTTGCCCTGCGGCGCCCCCGTGCAGGCGCGGCAGGATCCGGCGCGGTGTAGACCTTCAGCAAGGCGTCCTTCAGGGCGTCCTGGGTTGCCGAAACGGACATTTCGATATGGTCGCGCAGCAGTTTCATTCCACGTTCCGCATCCCGCCGGACCGCAGCTGCGACGATCTCGGAATGAGACGAGACCTGACGTGGATCATGCGTGCGCTCGATCTGGATTCGCCGGATGAAACGGATCCGTGCATTGATCGCGGCAAGCTGGTTCACCAGTTCGGGATTGCCGGAAAGCTCAGCGATCAGCAGATGAAAACCCTCGTCCTTCGCCAGAATTTCATCCGGCGGATTGTCCTGGTAGCCATCCACGATGCTGGCCCAGTAGGCCGTCAAACGCCCGATATCCGCATCAACGGCCCGCTCGCACATCAGACGGAACGCCGCGCACTCGATAATGGAGCGCAACTCGTAGAGGTCGATCAAGCCTTCCGTGGACAGGCTGCGCACGAAGAACCCGCGGTTCGGCGTCAGCGACACGAAGCCTTCCGAGGCAAGCCGGTTGAGCGCTTCGCGGATAGGCGTGCGGGAAACGCCAAGGCTGCGGGAAAGCTGCACCTCGTTCAGCCGCGCATCGGGCTTGAGCTTGAATTCGACGAGGAGCTGGCGGATCGTGTTGTATGCGCGCTCGCTGCTGTCGGCCGATCGACGGCTATCCTGCTCGGATTCAACCATCGCCGTGTCTGCCGCTTCCATATCGATTCTTTCCGTCATGGCGCTTCCTGCGTCTTGTCGCTTGCAATGATAGTGTCTACAGTTTTGTACAATATCTTTTTTCTCAACTTCGCGTCGATGGCAAGCCGCCGTCATCACTTTGGAGGCGAACGGTGATTATCGGCATCATTGGCGTTGGTCACCTCGCAGCTTCAATCCTATCCGGGCTCATAGGCGCGGGTGTTGACCCCGCCGACATTCTGCTGTCCCCACGCGGGCAGGCACATGCGCTTTCCGCCCGCTGGGGCATTCCCCTCGCCGCCGACAACGACGATCTCGTGAATCGCGCGGACATTGTGCTGCTTTCCGTGCGCCCTGTCGATGCGCACGCCGCGGCTGCCGGCCTGCCCTGGCGCCCCGGCCAGACGCTCGTGTCGTTTTGCGCCGGCGTGACGATTTCCGCTCTTGAAGCAGGTCCGGCCCGCGTGATGCGCGCCATGCCGCTGACATCGGCCGCGATCAATGCAAGTCCGACCGTGTGCTTTCCCGCAACCGGGCCGGCTATCGCGGTGTTGGAGAGGCTCGGACCGGTCATCCCGCTCGGAAGTGAAGAGGAATTCGAAGTGGCCACCGTCAACGCTGCGGTCTATGGCTGGGCGCAGGATCTCATCCGGCAATCAGCCGACTGGGCGACCGCGCGGGGTGGCGATGCCGTGGCCATGCGCAAACTGGCCGCCCTGACCTTCGTCGCGGCCGGCCGGCTGATCGCTGAGACCGACAAGCCCATGGAAACGTTGATCGGGGAACTGGTGACGCCCGGCGGCATCACCGAGCTGGGTCTTGATGTCTTGACAAGGGAAGGCCAGCCGCAGGCATGGCAGGCCGCCTGCGACGCCGTTCTTCAGCGGCTGTCCGGCCGCGTGCCGGCCTGATGGCGAAAATAACCGCTCTCAGTCGAGAGCGGCGCGGAAGGCTTCGTTGAGGTCGTTCCACGGGATCAGCAGGTCGAGCCAGGCGCCGATGCGGCCTGCGACAAGGATTGCCTCGTCAACGAGGGCCGCCAGCGGCACATCCGTCTGCGTCGCGTCACGCAGAGCGAAAAGCAGGGCCGGCGTCTCGTCCATGTGACAGAAGTCGCGCAAGCGTGTCGCCGTCTTGTCGAGCGTGATCGCCATGGTCTGCCGCAGCACGGCGTCATCATACCGAGGCTGGCCGGCTCGAATCCACCAGAGCAGTTCATGCAGGACACGGGCCTCGGCTTCCGCCGCAAAGACCGGGCCGGCAGGGTGCATGATCGCACGGGATTCCGTGAGGCGCGCGATATCTTCTGGCATGGCATGCCACAACGCCTTGCGGCGCGATACGAGATCGTCCGGCGACTGCGGCAAAGCTGCCGCTCCGGTCGCCTCCCCGTCGGCCAAGGCAAGGGTTCCTTCGATGATCCGATGGCCCTGCTCGCTCTTCAGGGTCGCGGCAAGCTCCGCGATGCCGTCCACCGGTGCATCGAGCTGCCCGAGCACGGTGATCTGCGCATTCTCCGCTTGCAGAGGGGCGAAGGTGATTTCCAGGAACTGGCGGACCGGCCAGTAGATAAAGGCGCCGGCCTGCGCATCGAGCACGTGGGTAGCGCCTTCCACATCCTCGACGAAGGGTGCATGCCAGTAAATGTGGCTGCCGGCAATCTTCGGCGTATGAAGCTGAAGGCGTAGCGGCAGGCTCGCAAGCAGTGCGGCGCGCGTGCGGGTCGCATTTCCGCTGAGGCGAATTGGCCAGCTCCGACCTTCAGCCGTGAATGTGAGATGCATTTCCGTTCCTTTGTTCCGCAAGTGCGATATGTCCGTCACTCGTATCTCAACTCAATACAAATGTGTAGACACTTTTAAGTGCAGGGATTGGCAATCCCGGATTTCGTCTAAGCAGTCTGCGAATGGGCCCTGAGCGCGACCAGCATTCCATCCAGATCGTGACAGGGAATGCAGCCAATGGCGGCGATGTCGCTGGAGACGTCAACCGGAAGGCCGGAGTTCGTATCCTTCGGCACCTCATTCAATCTGCCGCCGACAAGAACCGGGAGGTCGACGCCCCGCGCTTTCATTGCTGCTTTTACCGCCTTTGCATAGGACAACGCGACACCGTTATAGGTGCTGACCGCGACCATGTCGGCTCCGGCTTCGATGGCACGCGCCACCAGTGCCTCGGGATCGACCGCGACACCTGCATCGATGGTTTCGACGCCCAGCCCTTCGAAGGCCTTTTCGACGAGATACTTGCCGTGCTCATGGACGTCGGTGGTGCCGATGCAGACGGAAACAGACGTTGCACCAATGTCCTTGCTGCGCGCGGCGACCCATTCTTCGGCCTTGTGGTTGAGTTCGCGCGCCCACTCGGCGTGAATGAGAGGCGTGCGCGCCCGCGCGCCTGGAGCACCCGGACCGAAGAGGGCTTCCATACGCTTCGGCCCCATGCGGCGGATCGCCAGAAGGAGGGCGGCCGGATCGTCGACCGCCACGCCGCGCGCGGCAAGCCCCTCCAGACTGGACCTGGCAAAACGACGCCCGCCCTCGACAAGCACAGCAGCCATCTTTTCCACCTGCCCCCAGTCGAAGACCGGATCGTAGAACGGCGCCTGCAGGGTCAGCCGGCGCGCGAAGGTCTGCGCGTCGATAATTTCCTCGATATCGGGGATGCGCTGGTTTTCCGTCACCGGAACCGGATTGATCGCATGCCCCGTCGGCCACCGGCCGAGCGCCAGAATGTCGGCCAGCAGATAGCTCGCGAGGCTCGCATAGTTGCCTGCGGGGGTCGACTGATAGGCAACGGTGTTGCCGAAGATCATCGTGCCCGGCGTATCGCTGACCTGAACCAGCGCGGCATGGAAGGCCGTACGCGACAGCGGGTCGCTGAAGTGGTGACCATAACAATGGGCCAGACGTGCACCGATGAGATCTTCCACGATATGCTTTTCGATGAGCACCATGCCCAGTGCACATGCCATATCGATGAAGAGCCCCGCAAACCCGTCATCGAGGTTGGAATGCACGAGAATTTCGGCGTCCTGCGCGGCGATCAGCCCGAGCGCCGTAACCGTGGCCTCGGTGGTGGCAACGTCGTCGTCCCAATAGGGCAGACGGAAGGTGAAATATTGGCCGAGATTACCGACAGCCGTGGCGCCGGCTGCGATGGCGGCGCGTGTGTTTTCCAGTGCGCCGGGAAGGCCGAGCATGAAATCGCCGAAGTGGGCGGCCGCCGGTGCCGCCTCGATGATGCGAGCGAAATCGTCCGGGCCCGTCAGGACGATGCCGGTTCCGCGCGAAGCCCTCGCCCGCCAGGCCTCAGGATATCCCATCGACCAGTCGAGCGTGATGCCGAAACGATCGACCGTCACGCCGGCATCCGCGCAGGAGCCGTGGACCGCGCGGATACCCTCGATCGTGCGGTTGACATCGCGAAAGCCAATGTGGGCGTGCTGCATGATCCGGCGGTTTGCAGCAGCCTGCCGCTTCCACGCGGCTTCGGAGGCCACACCCGTTTCGCGCATGAAGCGGCTCGTTCCCAGGCGCCAGTCCCGCGCCATCGCCCGCCCTTGGGCCAGAAGGTCCGCTCCCGGTGCAAGGCGCGGATCCTGAAGGCCGGATATGTCGTCTTTGGTCATGATATGATCCAGTCGGCAAAGACAATTTCAGAATGGGCCTGCTGCGGTGGGCCGTCCGTCCGTCTCGGATATACGTCACCCGTCAAGCGGCGCGGCCTTTGCACGGCGTCAGTCCGAAGGGCCGCCACCCTCCAGAGCAAACCGTAGGTGCAACCTAGCGTGCGGAAAGTGTCTACACAATAGTAGACAGATAAAGATTCTTCTCTCTATAGTGCATGCATACGATTGGAGACGGTAATGAACGAGTTCGACGTTGTGGTGATCGGATCCGGATCCGCGGCATGCGCGGCAGGCTTGCGCGCCGCTATTGGCGGATTGAAGGTGCTGGTTATCGAGAAATCCAACCGCCTCGGCGGCACCTCGGCCATGTCCGGTGCGGGGATCTGGATTCCGGCAAACCATCTCGCAGCCGCCGCCGGCATTGCAGACAGCAAGCAGGAGGCCCTTGCCTACCTTCATGCCGTGCAACCACCACAGCAGAGGGAGAGCGATAGCGGCCGGTGGGCTGCCTTCGTGGAAGCGGCGCCCGACATGCTGCAGTTTCTTGCGACGAACACGCCGCTCGATTTCCAGCTCGTCGCCGAACCCGATCCCTTCACGGAGGCTCCGGGCGGCAAGATGTTCGGCCGCATGGTGACGCCTAGGGCCTTGAGTCGCCGCCTTCTCGGCCGCTTTGCCGCGAAACTCCGCCGTTCGACCCTGCCGCACAGCTTCACCTACAAGGAAGCCGTCGACCTCGACATCTATCATCACCCCGTCAAGGCGGGCTTCAAGGTCTGGCACAAGCTCCTTTACCGCTGGATGACCAATGCGGGGGGACAGGGTACGGCGCTGATGGTCGGCTTGATCAAGGGATGCCTTGATGCCGGCGTCGAATTCCGGCTGGAAACGCGTGCAGTGCGTCTCATCCAGGATGCGGAAAGCCGAGTCACGGCTGTCGAGGTGGAGCATAAGGGAGAAACGCGCCAGATCGACGCCACCAAAGGCGTGATCATCGCCAGTGGTGGCTTCGAGTGGAACAAGGAGATGCTGGACCGGTATTTCCCCGGCCCGATCGACCGGATCGGCAGCCCAAGCAGCAACGAAGGCGATGGGCAGATGCTGGCTCGCATGGCCGATGCAGCGCTGCTCAGCATGGATCAGGCAAACATTTATCCGTGCCTGCCGACACGATATGAGCGGCGCCCGAGCGGCCTGCCCATGACATTTCAGGCGGAGCCCCATTCCATCGTTGTCAATCGCCATGCGAAGCGCTTCGTCAGCGAAAGCGATTTCAATATCGGCGAGGCGCTGGATGCGCGCGACGACCAGGGAATGCCGGTCAACCTGCCGGCGTTCCTCGTCGGCGATCACCGCTTCCTCAATGCCGCCCTGCCCTTTCGTTGGTATGCCGCTTACGAAAAAGGCTGGGTCAAGACGGCGAACACCGTGGGCGAACTTGCCGGTGAGCTCGGGCTTTCGCCAGACGCCCTCGAGGCGACGATCACGCGCTGGAACGCGCAGTGCGAGACGGGCCGCGATACGGACTTCCGCCGCGGAGAAAACAGCTGGGAAGAGTACAAGGCGCACGGCGCGGCGAACCGCCTTAAACCCATCGACAAACCGCCCTATGTCGGCATGTCGCTCAACCGCTCCATCCTCGGCACGAAGGGCGGCGCCAGGACGAACGAGCGCGGCCAGGTTCTTCGTGAAGATGGCTCGGTCATTGCCGGCCTGTATGCGGCAGGCCTCGCGATGGCAAACCCGTTCGGCACGCGCGCTGTCGGAGCCGGCACGACGCTCGGTCCCAACATGACGTGGGGCTACATCGCCGCAGAGACCATCCTAAGGCAAAACCGGTAACCGGCATCGCCGAATGACCGTGCCCGCCTGGATAGTCACAAGCTGGTGGAGCAGTAACGATCCAGTCCGGGAAGCAGCGGTCACGCGCTTGACCTGCCTGCCTTCCCAGCCGATACGCTTTCGCTCGCTCTGTGTATCGGCGTCGGCAATCTCGCCGCGACGACCATGACGCCTGGTCTTCAGCCGCACATCCCCGTCCTCGCGCTGCTTGGAATGAAGTGCTGCGCGATTTCATCGTCGAGCCACGGAACCCTTTCGCCCGATGTGCATTTATCGGCCCGGTTAGACTGGGAAAATGCAATGCTTTCTACGATTTGGGACCGTGCACTCGCCATACTGCTTCCGGGCATGCCCCGCGCAATCGAAATCAGGGACGCCAGAAATGCCATGTTCGTGCTGGCCGAAAAATGGCCCGTGACCTACGGACGCGCATTTCAGCGCGCTCTCGCATTCTGCGCCAAGGCGATCGAAGGCAAATGCTCTCCGTCCAAGGCTCGGCTGGCGTTTCTCGCCGCAGCGCGCGAAGCGAATGTGGCCGTCGTGCGCTTAGGTGCTCACCCGCAAGCTATTCGCTGAATTAGGCGAGGCTTCAAAGCCCCGCGTCGTCATGCACCAGCTCCCCACTGAAACCGCACGCCGCGCCGTGATAGCCAATGCAGCCATTGCGCTCTTCCAGCACGAGCTTCCGCCCCTCGGTGAACGTCAAGCCGATTTCGCAGTAGCGTTCACTGAGGCCTGGAGACGTTGAATCGGGATCGTAGGATTCATTTTCGACGAAGAAGTTGCCGCCCGTCTTGTCGAGCTTCACTTCGCCGGCAATACCGCCGCCGCAACCGGGAACGTCGCCGTCCATGGGGACGGTCGTTCCAATGGAAATCTTGTAGATGTCGTCCTGCACGTGCGTGAGATCGACAGTCAGATCCCCTTCTCCCTGGCCGGACCACAGGCCCTCGACTCCGGCTGGATCCTGCGCAAAGGCGGAGACAGCAACAAGGCTAAGCGAGGCAGCGATAAGAAAGAATTTGAACATATGCTCTCCAAAACAACAAATGCCAGATAATGACGGTCCGGTGCCGGAACCTTTCATGGATATGCATGACCAATCAAGCCGGTGTTTTGGAATCGCGTCGTTCATCCCCCAATTCAACTTGCGATGATGTGGTGGCAACGCGACGAGCAGTGCATGTGATATCGGCTGTCGATGTGACCGCCGATCAAAGATTCACATCCGGGAATGTCCTCCCGCGCCGTTAAACAGCGCCTTCCGCCACGGCATCCGCCTCGCGCGGACGGATACGGCCGTTTTCCTCGCCGTCCCAGTATTCGATCGTCCTTGCGGATACCTTGATCAGAACGAGACCGGGTGTGTCCATGCCATCGGGAAACCACCGATCAAGATCTTTCACCCAGTGCTCTTCGAACTGCGCCTTGTCGCGGATCACGCTTGCGTCGCCATCGACGGCGACAAAGATTCCCGGCTTTCCGAGAAGGCTGGGCGGTGCGGTGAAGGTCAACGCGACCCGCGCGTCGCGACCGATTTCGCCGACCTTTCTTGTATCTTCGTAGGAGAAGAACCAGGAGTCGCCATCATACTCGACGTCGCCATTGTTGCTCATCGGCCGGCTGTTGATTTTTCCCTCGCCGCCGTTCGTGTTGAACATGCAGAAATCGATCTTGCTGAGCGCCTTGGAAAGCTCATTCATCGTCATCGTACTCATCGTGGTCTCCTGGGTTACCTGCCCATGAACCCTTTGCATCCTGTATGGTTCCCATGGAACGGGCGCGCCGCGGAAGGCGCCCGTCGAAACCCGTGAGCCTTGCCCGTTCACGAAGGAGAAAGCGATCAGGGGCCGTCTCGATCGGGGGACTTGGAAAGCTGCCGATAGCCCTCTACACTTGATCAACGGCCGAATGCCGCGACCGGAAAGGTGGGGAGGAGCCTGCGTTTCGTGACCTATCGTGTGATCATGGCGTTGTCTGGGCTGTGTGTGCTCGCCTATGTCGTGGTCGTGTATGGCGACCGGCTGGCGACGCGCAGCTATCTGGACGAAGCGTCGCTGCAGGCCGGATCGGCGTTGCGGCTGACGGTCTCGGCGCTCAGCGGCCATCTCAGCCGCTACGAGCCGCTGCCGGCGCTGATCGCCGACCATGACGACATAAAAGAGCTCGTCAGCGATCCCGACAATGCGGCCCTGGTGGAGGCGGCGAACCTCTATCTCAAGGAGATCAACGCGCTTCTGGAATCCTCGGACATCTATGTCATGACGATGGACGGCTCGACTGTGGCCGCAAGCAATTTCGAGTCGGAGACCAGCTTCATCGGCGAGAATTTCAGCTACCGGCCCTACTTCCAGGATGCCGCGAAAGGTGGCCAGTCGCGTTTCTATGCGCTCGGAACCACCTCCCTGAAGCGTGGCTACTACTTCGCCTCGCCCGTCCACGTTGGCGAGGCAATCCGTGGCGTGATCGTCTTCAAGGTCGATATAGACACGATCGAAACCTTCTGGCGCGGCGGTGAATACAAGATCCTGGTGTCCGATCCGGAAGGCATCATCTTCATGACCGGCAGCCCGGAATGGCTCTATTCGAGCCTTCTGCCCTTGTCGCCCGACCGGTTGGAACGCACGCAGGCGTCGCGCCGGTATGCGGAAGCCGTGCTGAAGCCATTGCCGTTCAAACATGGAGAGCTTGGCTCTCATAACCTGATGACCATTGCGGACGGCGGATCGGCGCGGGAGTATCTGGTCCTGTCGCAATACATGCCCCAGGCCGACTGGACTGTCAGTGTGCTCATGGACACCAGCTCGGTTCGCAGCCAGGCGCGGACGATGCTGATCGCCGTGGTTCTGTTCTTCTGCCTCGCGGGCCTCGGTCTGGCAATCGTCCTGCAGCGTCGGACGCGCGCCGCCGAACGGCTGCGCATGCAGATCGAAGCGCGCAACGAGCTGGAGCGGCGGGTCGAGGAGCGGACGGCCGATCTTGCCCTCGTCAACCGGCAGATCGAGCTGGAGATTGCCGAACGTCGGCTGACGGAACAGGAACTGCGAAAGACGCAGGGCGATCTCATCCAGGCGGGAAAGCTTGCCGGCCTCGGCCAGATGTCGGCCGCGCTGTCGCATGAGTTCAACCAGCCGCTCACCGCGGCCAAGACCTATGCCGACAGCGCCGCGATGCTCATCGACCGCGGCCGCGTCGAGGAAGCGCGCGACAATGTCCAGCGCATTTCCCGGCTTGTCGATCGGATGGCGGCAATCAGCCGTCACCTGCGCAACTTCGCACGAAAGCCCAACGAGAAGCTCGGGCCCGTCCCGATCGAAACCGTCGTGGGCGACACCCTGGAGATCGTCGCGGCGCGCCTCAAATCGGCCGATGCCCGGCTGGATATCGATCTCGGTCCCCAGCCTCTGTGGGTCCAGGCCGGGTCGGTACGGTTGCAACAGGTGCTGGTCAACATCATCACCAATGCCGCCGATGCCGTCGAAGGTCTGGAGGACCGGCGCATCGAACTTGTCGGACGGGCGCAGGACGGCAAGGTCATCCTGACGATCCGGGATCATGGGCCGGGGGTTCCCGCGGCGATTTCCGAACGGATCTTCGATCCTTTCTTCAGCACCAAGGGCGTAGGCCGCGGCCTGGGGCTCGGCCTCTCCATATCTTACAACATCATCAAGGATTTCGGCGGCGGCCTGTCCGTATCCAACAAGGCCGACGGCGGCGCGGAGTTCCGCATCGAGCTGGACGGCGCATTGCCGGCGCAGGAGGCCGCCGAATGAGCCGGATCCTGCTGATCGATGACGAGGAAGAGATGCGTCGTTCGTCGGCCCAGGCTCTGGAGCTTTTCGGCATGGAGGTCGATACGTTCGCCAGTGCCGAGCCGGTGCTGGAGCGCGTCGGCTACAGTTTCGATGGTGTCGTGGTGAGTGATATCCGCATGCCCGGCATGGATGGAATGACGCTTCTGCAGCGGGTGCGCGAGCTTGACGCCGAAATACCCGTCATCCTGCTGACCGGCCATGCGGATGTCCAGTTGGCGGTGACGGCCATGCGCGCAGGGGTCTATGACTTCCTCGAGAAGCCGTTCACGGCGCAGCATCTGGCCGGCATCATCCGCCGCGCGATGGATCGGCGCGGCCTCGTTCTGGAAAATCGTCGTCTTCGTGCGGTCGCCGGCAAGCGGGACGATATCGAGGCCCGTCTGCCGGGCCGCACACAGGTCATGGTCGATTTGCGCTACAGCCTGCGCGCCATCGGCGCCACCGATGCGGATACGCTGGTGATCGGCGAAACGGGTGTCGGCAAGGAGGTCGTCGCCCGGGCCCTGCATGACATCAGCGCCCGGGCGGACCGGCCGCTGATCGCCATCAACTGCGCGGCGCTACCCGAAAACCTGATCGAAAGCGAGCTTTTCGGCCATGAGGCGGGCGCCTTTCCCGGTGCCATCCGGCCGCGTTACGGCAAGTTCGAGCATGCGCGCGGCGGCACGATCCTTCTCGACGAGATCGGCTCCATGCCCTTCGACCTCCAGGCGAAGTTTCTGCGGGTGCTGCAGGAGCGGGTGATCAGCCGGCTTGGCTCGAATGAGGTCGTTCCCCTCGACGTGCGCTTCATCGCCACCAGCAAGGTCGACCTGGAGGCCGAGGTCGCGGCCGGACGGTTCCGCGCCGATCTGCTCTATCGCCTCAACGTCGCCACGCTGCATGTACCGTCGCTTGCGCAGCGCCGCGCCGATATCCCGCTGCTTTTCCTCCAGTTGGTGCGCGAGGCCTCGGCACGCTACGGCCGGGCCGACATGGAGGTTCCGCCCGATGTGATCGCTGAGGTGGCGAGCCGCAACTGGCCGGGCAATGTCCGCGAACTGCGCAATGCCGCCGACCGGCTCGTGCTCGGCCTCGACCCCCAGCGCGACGAGGCGCAGTCCGAGCCGCAGCGACTGGCCGACAAGGTGGCGGCCTATGAGCGCAGCGTCATCGCCAGTGCGCTTGCGGCGCATGCCGGGCGCATCCGGCCGGTTTATGAGATGCTCGGCATCTCCCGCAAGACCCTGTACGAGAAGATGCAGAAATACGACCTCGACAAGAAAATGCCCTTTACCGACGACGACTACGCGGCATAGGTCGAAACGCGTGTTGGGTGGAAATCCACCCATGCCTATGCCCGTTTGTTTCCATTTCGACCCATGCTGCGGCGCACCGCGGCAGAAAATGCCCGGTGACCGCCGAAGCGCGATTGCCCGCCGGGCCTTCCTCTTCACAGATTGGGATATTACGACCGGTGAGGGAGGAGCCACACCGGCGGGAACAGTCCATCGGGAGGATTCGATGAAGTTTATGAACGCCGTGCTGGCCATGTCAGCCGCTGCCGCCGTTTCGATGGCCTTTGCGCCGGCGATGGCGCAGACCTACCCCGAACGCAACATCACCATGGTCATTCCCTTCTCGGCCGGTGGCCCGACCGACACGGTGGGCCGCCTCGTCGCGGAGTCGATGTCGAAGGATCTTGGCCAGCAGATCATTGTCGAGAATGTCGGGGGCGCGGGCGGCACGCTGGGTGCCGGGCGGGTCGCACAGGCAGATCCGGACGGTTACACCATTCTCCTGCATCACATCGGCATGGCGACCAGCGCCACGCTCTATCGCAAGCTTGCCTATGACACGCTGAACGCTTTCGAATATGTCGGTCTCGTCACCGACGTGCCGATGACCATCGTCGCCCGCAAGGATTTCGAGCCGGCCGATCTCAAGAGTCTCGTCGAGTATGTGAAGGCGAACAAGGATACGGTAACCGTCGCCAATGCCGGCATCGGCGCTGCGTCACATCTCTGCGGCATGATGTTCATGAGCGCCGTCGAGACGCCGCTGACGACCGTGCCCTACAAGGGTACGGGTCCGGCCATGACCGATCTTCTCGGTGGCCAGGTCGATATCATGTGCGACCAGACCACCAACACGACGAAGCAGATCCAGGGCGGCACCATCAAGGCCTATGCGGTGACTTCGCCCGCACGCCTCGACGTGCTTCCCGACGTGCCGACCGCCATCGAAGGCGGGCTTGCCGATTTCCAGGTCGGCATCTGGCATGGTGTCTATGCACCGAAGGGCACACCGCCTGAGGCCATCGAGCGCCTGTCGAAGTCGCTGCAGGTGGCGCTCAAGGATCCGAACGTCATCGCCCGTTTCGCTGAACTGGGCACGGTGCCTTCGCCGGAAAGCGACGCGACGCCGGCGGCGCTGAAGGCGAAGCTCGAAAGCGAGATCGCCCGCTGGAAAACCGTCATCGAAGCCGCCGGCCAGTACGCCGACTGAGGACACCTTCCGATCCGGACGTGCCGCGTGGCTCCCCTGCCGCGCGGCTCGTATGCCAGGATCGGCCGCCTTCCAGTCGAGAACAGGAAACACCATGAAATCGCTCGCGGTTGATACCACCAATGCGCTTTGTGGCGCGATCTTCATCGCCCTTGGGGCCTTCTTTGCCTATCAGAGCTTCGAACTTGAGCTCGGCACGGCCTTGCGCATGGGGCCGGGTTATTTTCCCTTCGTGCTGGCGCTGATCCTGATGCTGCTCGGCATCGTCATTCTCATCCAGTCGGTTCGGACCGATAGCGGCCCGTTGGGGCCGATCGCGCTGCGCGGCATGCTCTTCATCCTTCCCGCACCGATCTTCTTCGGGCTGACCGTACGCGGCCTCGGTTTTGCGCCGGCGCTCTTCTTCTCAGCGCTGATCGCCGCCTTCGCCTCGACGCGGATGCGGCCGCTGATGGGCGTCATCCTGGCCGCCGCCGTCACGGTCTTTTCGGTCGTGGTCTTCAGTTATGCGCTGGGCTTGCCGTTCGAACGTTTCGGCCCCTGGGTCCGGTTCTAGGAGGCGGCCATGGATCTCGTCAGCAATCTCGCCCTCGGTTTCGCGACCGCCGCCTCTCCGGCAAACCTGCTCTTCTGCCTCATCGGCGTGCTGCTCGGCACCCTGATCGGCGTCCTGCCGGGCATCGGCGCCACGGCGACCATCGCCATGCTCCTGCCCATCACCTTCCAGCTGGAGCCGGTCTCGTCGCTCATCATGCTCGCCGGCATCTATTACGGCGCCCAGTATGGAGGCTCGACGACCGCCATTCTCATCAACATGCCCGGTGAGTCCTCGTCCGCCGTGACGGCCATCGACGGCTACCAGATGGCGCGCAAGGGACGGGCCGGCGCCGCATTGTCGATCGCCGCGCTTGGATCGTTTTTCGCCGGTACGGTCTCCACCTTCCTTGTAGCGATCTTTGCCATTCCGCTGACGGCGCTCGCCCTGCAATTCGGGGCGGCCGAGTACTTCTCCCTGATGATCGTCGGTCTCGTCTCCTCGATCGCGCTGGCGCACGGGTCGATCGTCAAGGCGCTCGCCATGGTGTCGCTCGGCCTGCTGCTCGGCCTCGTCGGCACGGATATCTATACCGGCACGCCGCGGTTCACCCTCGGTATCCGTGAATATGCGGACGGGTTGAACTTCGTCGCCGTCGCCGTCGGCGTCTTCGGCGTGGCGGAGATCCTGCGCAATCTGGAAGGCGAGAAGACACGATCGGTCCTGATGGCGAAAGTCAGCGGTCTCTGGCCGACACGCGATGATTTTCGCCGCATGGTCGCCCCCGTCCTGCGCGGCACGGCGATCGGATCAGCGCTCGGCATCCTGCCGGGCGGCGGCGCCATCCTTGCCGCCTTCGCCTCCTACACGGTGGAAAAGCGCATGTCTTCGACGCCGCAGGAATTCGGCAAGGGTGCGATTGCCGGCGTTGCCGGTCCGGAATCGGCCAACAATGCCGGTGCGCAGACCTCGTTCATTCCGCTTCTGACGCTCGGCATTCCCGCCAATCCGGTCATGGCGCTGATGGTCGGAGCGATGATCATCCAGGGCATCGTGCCCGGGCCGAACGTTGCCGTCGAGCAGCCGGCGCTGTTCTGGGGCATCATCGCCTCCATGTGGATCGGCAACCTGATGCTCGTCGTCCTCAACCTGCCGCTCATCGGCCTCTGGGTGAAGCTGCTGACAATCCCGTATTACGTGCTCTTTCCGATCATCATGGCCTTTTGCTCGATCGGCGTCTACAGCGTCAATTCCAACGTCTACGACCTCTATGCCGTCGCCTTCTTCGGGCTCGCCGGCTACCTCTTGGTCAAGCTGCGCTGCGAGCCGGCACCGTTGCTTCTCGGTTTTGTGCTGGGACCGTTGCTGGAGGAGAACCTTCGGCGCGCGATGATCCTGTCGCGCGGCGACCCGACCACCTTCGTCACAAGGCCGATCAGCGCCATCCTGCTTTTGATTGCGCTCGCCGTGCTCGTTGTCGTCTTCCTTCCCTCGGTCAAGGCCAAGCGCGAGGAGGTTTTCCAGGAAGAGGATTGAGAACAGGGTTCATACCGCCTGGAGGGGCGGGCCCCGAGGTGGCGGGCGGGCGCGCGAGGCGCCCGCCTGCATGGTTTGAAAGAGAGGAGAAACGCAATGAAAATGTCCAAACTGACGCGCCGCATGGCGCTCTCTGCCGGATTGTCGCTGCTGTCCCTGCTGGCTGTGAATGCGCCCGCCTTGGCTGACGGCTTCCCGGAAAGGCAGGTCACCCTTGTCGTTCCCTTCGCCGCCGGTGGCTCGACGGATGTGGTGGCGCGGATCATCGCGCAGAAGATGTCGGAGGATCTCGGCCAGCAGGTGATCGTCCAGAACGTCGCCGGCGCTGGCGGCAATCTCGGCGCGGACAATGTCGCCCGTGCCGATGCGGACGGCTACACGATCCTGATGGGCACGGTGGCCACCCATGCGCTCAACCCGCTCATCCTCAAATCGACGCCCTATGATGCGGAAAAGGATTTCGCTCCGATCTCGCTGCTCGTCGTCGTACCGAACGTGCTGGTCGTCAACCCTGCGCTGCCGGCGAAGAATGTCGAGGAATTGCTGGCGCTGCTGAAGGGCGCGCCGGATCAATACAGCTACGCCTCATCGGGGAACGGTACGCCGCTGCACCTCTCCGGAGAACTCTTCAAGAGCATGGCGGGCGTCGAGATGGTCCATATTCCCTATAAGGGTGCGGGACCGGCGCTGAACGACGTCATTGCCAATCAGGTGCCGATCATGTTCGACAACCTGCCGTCCTCGTCCGGCCACATCAAGGCCGGCACGCTGCGCGCCCTGGCGGTGACGACGAAGGAGCGGGCCGCATCCTTCCCCGATGTCCCGACGGTCGCCGAATCAGGCATTCCCGGTTATGAAACCTATACATGGAACGCCCTTTTCGCACCGGCGGGCACGCCCCCTGAAGTGATCGCCCGCCTCAATCAGTCGGCGAATACGGCGCTGAAGGATTCTGCGGTGGCCGAGCGCATGAAAGAATTCAGCGCCACCATCGTCGGCTCCACGCCGGAGGAGCTGGGCGCCCATGTGAAGGCCGAAATCGCCAAGTGGACGCCGGTCGTCCGTGACGCGAAGGTCCAGATGGACTGAGCGGAACAGAGCGCCCGGGAACCTGGCTTCCCGGGCAACATTCCTCACATATCAGGCATTCAGAAAGCAGCGGTTTACCTCTTCGTCATAAGGTAATGTCTTCCGGACAGGGTTGCCACGGCAGCTCTAACTCTCTCTAGGCAATGCCGATGACCGCTGCTTTCGATTCCGATATTTTCAACCTCGCGCCGATCGCCATGTGGATCGAAGATTTCAGCGGGGTAAAGGCGCTTTTCGACGCGTGGCGCGCAGAGGGTGTCACCGATATCAGGGCCTTCCTGCGAGAGGATCGGGACCGGGTCATTGCCTGCTCCAAGCGGATCCGGGTTGTCGGCGTCAACGCCAAGACGCTGGACCTTTTCGAGGCCAAGGACCTTGAGCACCTGACGGCCAATATCGCCGCAATCTTCCGCGACGACATGCTGGATACCCATATCAACGAGCTGGCAGCGCTGTTCGATGGCGAGCTGACCTTTTCGAGCACGACCGTCAATTACACGATCACCGGCCGGCGGCTCGATATCCAGCTGCGCGGCGCCGTGCTGCCCGGTCACGAACGTACGCTCGGCAGGCTGCTTCTGACGACCGAAGACATTACCGAGCGCGAGGATGCCCGCCGTGCGGAAGAAGAGCAGAGGCGGCAGGCGGAAGGCATCTTCGAGCACTCCCCTGTTTCGCTGTGGATCGAGGACTTCAGCCGCATTCGCACGTTGATTGAAGACATCCGCGATCGCGGCATCACCGACTTCCGCACCTTCATGGACGTGCATCCGGAGTTCGTGCAGCAGTGCATGAGCGAGATCAGGGTGATCGACGTCAACCAGGCGACGCTTAATCTCTTCGGTGCAAAAGACCTCCGCGACCTTCTGCAGCGGCTTGGTGAAATCTTTCGCGACGATATGCAAAAGCCGTTTCGCGAACAGCTCATGGAGCTTTGGAACGGCAATCTCTTCCACCACCGCGAGGTGATCAATTACGCGCTCGACGGATCGGAGCGCCACATCCTGCTGCATTTTTCCGTGTTTCCGGGACATGAACACGATTGGTCGCGGGTTCAGGTGGCGCTTGCAGACATCACCGCACGCAAGAAGGCGGAAGCCTATCTCGAATATCTCGGCAAGCACGACGTCCTGACAAAGCTCTACAACCGCGCATTCTACGCCGACGAGATCAACCGGCTCGAGCGGAAATCGCTACGGCCGGTCTCGGCCATCGTGATCGACCTCAATGGCCTCAAGGTCACCAATGACCAGTTGGGCCATGATGCGGGCGACGGTCTGCTGCGCCGTTTCGGTGAAATCCTCAATGGCGCGGTGCATGCCCCAAACCACGCCTGCCGGATCGGCGGAGACGAGTTCGCCGTTCTCCTGCCCGGCGCAGACGCGAAATCCGCCGCTACGATGGTGGAGACCATCCTGGAGCTTTTAAGGATCAACAATCAGTTCTACTCCACCGCACCGCTCAGCATGTCCTACGGGGTTGCGACCAGCGAGAACGGTGAGACAATCGAATCCGTCATCAAGCGCGCCGATGCGTTGATGTACGAGTACAAGAGCGCGCATTACGCGACGATCGATCTCGGCACCGGCACGCCACGAGCCAAAACCCGAACCCGGTAGGAGGCCGGTAGAGGCCATACGTCGAGCACGCGACTAGTAAGCGACGGCAGCGGACCAATCCGCAAGCCGCGCGAACATCCGGAACGGATTGGGCGAGATCGTGTGAAGTTGCACGTTGTCGCCTGATCGCGCCTAAGCTCGGACACTCGTATCGGCACCTGCCGAATTCGGCTTCGCCAAAAGCGCGCTTGAAAGAAATGGCCGCCCCACCCCGACATGGTTGGTTATCTGCGTGCCAACCGAACCGGGTTCATGCGCAGACGCACGCGGAGACGTGCAAATGGTCTATACGCCATTGACCGATCCTCTTGCCCGCCTAGATCTCCCGGGATGGAGGCACCACCAATGCGCGTTTTGATCGTCGAAGACGAATTTCTCATAGCATCCCTTCTGGAAGCCATTGTCGAAGAACAAGGCCATGAGCGGCTCGGCCCCGTCTCAACCGTCGAGCAGGCGCTCGCTTATGCACCGCGCGCTGACATTGCCCTCGTCGACTTGGGTCTTGCCGACGGCAATAGCGGACGGTTGCTCGCCCGCCGGCTTGTCGATCGCTTCGGCATACAGGTGATCTTCGTGACGGGCGACGCCAGCTCGCTTCAGGATGGATTTGACGGTGCCATCGCAGTCATACAAAAGCCTTTTCGCGACGACGAGATCGCTTCCGCCCTCGCGGAAGCGCTCGATCGACGGCGCCGATCGATGTGGCGGGCGAATTCCGGCTGACCATGATTTCGCGCGTCCTGCCGTCAGCCTGCAAGAGCCAGGCCGCCTTGGCGACCGACATCCCTTTCGATTTCCCGTATGAGGGTATCGAGGGCCGGGTTTCTTGACTTGCGTGCGCGCCGCACAACATAGGCCAGGGACGGTGGCGGAGGCAGCCGGTCGGTGATGATTTGCATCTCGCCCTGGATATACCGGTCACTCAGCAAAGCGATGCCCATCGTCGCGTTCACGGCGGACACGATACCAGCGGCACTTGAACACTCGAATACGGTTTCAAGGACGGGACCGTCCCGGCCCATGTCGAACGCCCATTTTCGATAGAAGCAATCCTCATCGAACGACAGAAACGGGATGGGTTCATCCTGCCGGATGACCAGTTCCGGATGCTTCACCCAGTGAAGCCGTTCTCTGTAGAGGATGACATCGGCCGGTCGCACTTCATGGTCGAAGACCTGAACAATCGCAGCATCAAGTTCGCCACGCTCCAGCATGACACGAAGAACAAGGCTCATGCGGACTTTGGTTCGCACCGTAACGTTTGGATGAAGCCGACGGAAGCGGCCAAGAATTCGAGCAAGGTCGCTGCAAGCGGTGTCTTCTGTGAAGCCGAGCAGAAGTCTGCCTGCAAGAGGCGTCTTCGACAGGCTCAGGAGCGCCTCGTCATGCATCATCAGGATGCGTCCGGCATAGTTCAGGAGATCCTCACCTGCAGCCGTGAACATGGGTGCACCGGCTTTCCGTCCAAGCAGCTCACAGGCGAGGCTGACTTCAAGCCGCTTAATCTTATGGCTGACTGCGGATTGCGACAGGCCCAGCGCGACGGCTGCTTTTGTTATGCCTCCGTGCTGCCGGATTGCAGAGAGCGCCCGCAACGCATCGATTTCCAGTCGGCGACTGTTCAGCTCGTTCATTGTTTTAACCCACTTCGGTCTCGGAGTGACCCTACCATAAACCGAAAGCGATATGACATGGATTACGTGATTGTCATCCCTCTATCGATATTTGTCATGTGCGTTACCCTCGCTTTCAGCCTAGCAGTGGTCGCGTTCCGCTTAATCGAGGCCCCATGTCTGAAGCCACTTCCGCACCGCTCGGTACGAGCCGCAATCCGCTATTGTGGCCGTTGCTTGCGACACTTCTCATCATCGGATGGAGTTCCGGCTTCGTCGGCATCCGCTACGCGAACCAGGAAGCAAGCGTCATGCTTCTGCTTTTCTGGCGCACATTGCTGTCTGGATTGATATTGCTGCCCTTTGCCTTGTTCATGGGCCCCGGAATATCGATGCGCGCGGTCAGAGATCAGGCGCTGTTCGGCATCATGGCCGTTTTTCTGTATCTCGGGGGCTTCGCGCTGGCCATCGAGCAGAAGGTGCCCACCGGGTTGGTCGCCCTTATCGCCGATCTTCTTCCGCTTGCCATCGCAGCTCTCTCGCAGCCCGTGCTGGGCGAACGGCTGACGGCGAGGCAATGGCAGGGGACCGCGATTGCCGTCGCCGGAGTCCTCATCGTATCCTTCGACAGCCTCAGCTTGGGCACGGCACCCATATGGGCGTACGGGCTGACGGTCGGTTCGATGCTTGTGTTCGCTGCCGCCTCCGTCCTCTACAGACGGCACGAGAGGAGCCGGATGCCTGTCTACCAGAGCCTTTGCATCCATACGCTGGTGGGTTCGGTCCTCTTCGGCCTGTGCGCATCGGCGCAAGGCAGTCTCGCTCCGCCGATGACGCGGGACTTTGCGATCGGAATGGTCTGGCTGGTACTGATCGCGACGTTTCTTGCCTATGCCGTCTACTATACCAGTCTGCGGCTGTTCCCCGTCGCCAAGGTAAGCGCCGCTATCTATCTCAGCCCACCCGTGACGATGATATGGGCATGGCTGCTGTTCTCGGAGCCATTGACCTTGGGGATGATCGCCGGCCTCGTTGTGACGCTGGTTGGCGTCTGGATGACCTCGCGGGGCTGAACGATGTGATGGATTGCCAACGGTACCCGCTGAGAGACTGTAACCGGCAGCTTTCGGGAGATTGCAACCGAGTCCGATGTTCCTGTTTAGGAAGCCCTCCGACCCTATATTTACGACATCGCTGACGGAGAAACCCAGCCGGACAGGCCGCGGGGCTGCATGGTCTCGACGGCGGTCCAGCAGCACGCGGAAGAAAACGCTTCCGTCGCGCGGATGACGGCAGCATTGCGCGAGATGGCAATTCAGACCCTCAAGACCCGCTTCGACCAAGCGGTCGAGGACGGCGAATTGCCCGTGCAGACCGATACCGGCACGCTTGCACATTTATACGGCGCGATCATTCAGGGCATGTCCGCTCAGGCTTGCGGCGGCGCCGGCAACGCTCTGTTGAAACGACTGACCGATGTTGCACTTACAGCCTGGCCCGGGAGCGATAAACCTCCAGAGAAAACGCGAATTGAAAATAGATAAGCAAATCATCGTAAAAGCGCGCTCGATGTTTATAGCGTCGGATCTCATGCCCTAGCGATTTCAGTGGTAGGACCACCAAACTCTCTGACTCGCTTTTTTTGCCGGCTGACTTCTACCTCGAAAAAAGCCGTTCTAACCACTTGGCAAAGAGCTCCGCAGGCATGCAAGATAGCGATGGAGATCCAGTCAGAAGGAAAGCGCGCATGTCCAGAGACCTCGATCAACTCGGCCGGCTTCTTCTCGGCGGGCGGCTGAACCGACGGGATTTTCTCGGGCGTGCCGCAGCGCTCGGCCTGTCGGCGGCGGCGAACACGATGCTCGCGCGCGTCGCTTCGGCGCAGTCTCCCGTAAAAGGCGGCGTATTGCGGGCCGGGATGGTCGGCGGTGCGGCAACCGACAGCCTCGACCCCGCGACATGGGCAAGCCAGGTGCCGTATACGCTCGGGCGCTGTTGGGGCGAACAGCTGCTCGAGATTTCGCCGGCCGGCGAGATCGAGTATCGCCTGGCGGAAGCCTACGAGGCCTCGCGCGATGCCAGGACGTGGACGTTCAAGATCCGCCAGGACGTCACCTTCCACAATGGCAAGGTCCTGACACCCGAAGACATCGTCGCGACTTTCGAGCGCCACGCGGATAAAAACTCCAAATCGGCAGCGCTGCCCTTTGTCTCCGCATTCGAGACGGTGAAGGCCGACGGGCGCAATATCGTCATCACGCTGAAAGAGCCCAATGCCGACCTGCCCTATGTGGTCGGTGATTACCACCTGATGATCCAGCCGAACGGCGGCAAGGACGACCCGACTGCAGCGATCGGCACCGGCCCCTACAAGATCGTCGTCAACGAGCCGGGCGTGCGCCATGTCGGCGAAAAGCACGAAGGCTACTGGGGCAGCGATGTGCGCGGCCACGCTGACAGCATCGAAATCATCGTGATGAACGATTCAACCGCGCGCACGGCCGCCCTGCAAGGCGGCCAGATCGACATGATCAACCGGGTCGAGCCCAAGGTCGTGGAACTCGTGAAGCGCGTTCCGGGCGTCACGATCCGCAACGTGCCGGGCAAGGGTCATTACGTGATGATTGCCCATTGCGACACCGCCCCCTTCGACAACAACGACTTGCGGCTGGCCTTGAAATACGCCGTCGATCGTGAGGAGATGGTCGAGAAGATCCTCGGCGGCTACGGCACGGTCGGCAATGACACGCCGATGATCAAAGGCTACCCGCTGTTCGACGATGATATCGAACAGCGGGTGTTCGACCCGGAAAAGGCCGCGGAGCACTACAAGAAGTCCGGCCACAGCGGGTCCATCCTTTTGCGCACGTCGGAGGTCGCCTTTCCCGGTGCGGTGGACGCCGCCCAGCTCTTCCAGCAAAGCGCCGCCAAATGCGGCATCACACTCGAGATCAAGCGCGAGCCGGGCGACGGCTATTGGTCGGATGTGTGGAACAAGCAGCCGTTCTCGATGTCCTACTGGACCGGACGCCCCACGCAGGATCAAGTGTATTCTCTCGCCTACCTCTCCGGCGCGGAATGGAACGACACGAGGTTCTTCCGGGAGGACTTCGACAAGCTGATCATCGGCGCACGCGCCGAACTCGATACCGATAAGCGCAAGGCTCTGTACCGCCAGGCAGCCGTGATCCTGCGCGACCAGGGAGGCGTGATCGTCCCCATGTTCAACAACTATATCGACGCGACGACCCCACGCGTCGGCGGCTGGATCGACGATCCGAACGGCGAGCTCATGGGTGGACATGCGCTGACAAAATGCTGGGTGGTCTCCTAAATTGTTAAATTCTGGCGTTCGGCTTGCCGGACGCCTAGAACCAGCCCGGCCAGCTTCAGGGAATGCTTGCTCATAACCGCTCGTGTCGCCGCAATTTGCGTTTCACAACGCGCCAGATCACCGAAAGCAAACGGCTGCCTCGTGCGTATGGAATAGTTGCAGCCGACCATTCTTTTGAGGAACAATGCACTGTGACCGACGCGTCCAAAGCAGCAGCAACCCTCCGTCAGCACAGACTGGTTGCTACACCACCATGCCACGTGCCGTGACGGGCCAGGCCTCGGTCCGAAGCAAACCATTGCCTATGACGGAAACGGTATCGACCATGTTGGTCACAACGCATGCGTGATTTGGCACGATACGGATCTTGTCTCCGACGGAAAGGCCAATCGGCCCGCTGCTGATCAGGCGTCCGTGTTCTTCGGACAACTGGTCGATGGCGATATCGTCGCGACCCAGGACATGCCCGTAGCCCGTCAGCCCGAGAAGATCGGATGTCAGGACTTTCGATCCGGCGTCTATGATCGCCCGGTTCGCTGCGGGCACCGAGACAACGGTCGCCAAGACCGTGAGGGCACAGTCTTCCCATCCGCAGGCGCCGCGGGATACGAGCGACCGGTCATTGTAGACATAGGTACCGGGCCGATACTCCGTTGTCGTTGGCGCCTCGGCCGCGTGCATCATGGAGGGGCTGCCGCCGGACGTGATGACGGGAACCTCTATTCCCAAGGCCTCGATGTTCGCTTTGGCCACGCGCATGAACGCCTCGACCGCCGCTTCGCCCCCGGCCGGCGGATAGGTCATCAAGCCGCCGAAAACCAGGCCCGGCATCTTGTGGATATATGCCGCGAGAGACTTTGCCGCATCAGGAGTCAGCACACCGCACCGGTTGGCACCGGTGTCGCATTCCACCAACACCGTGAGTGGTTGCGCTTCATCGCGGAACGCTGCCGAGAGGCCGTCCACGATCGCCACGCTATCGGCCACGACCGAAAGCTTCACCCGCGTCGCCAACGCCTTGAGACGCTGCAGTTTCTCCGCGCCGACGATGTTATAGGTGATGAGAACGTCGGCGATCGAGCGATTACCCGAAACCATCGCCTCGGCTTCGGAAATCTTCTGGCATGTGATCCCGATTGCACCCGCCGCTATCTGGAGAACCGCGATCGCAGGCAACTTGTGGGTCTTGATATGCGGACGGACGTTCAGGGCGTGGCTGTCTGCATATTCCTGGAACCGACGGATGTTGGCGACGGCCACATCGAGGTCGATCAACACGGCCGGCGTCTGTATCTCGGCAATATCAGCTGGCAAAAATGTCACAAGGACCTCCATGCGGGCTCGACGGTGAGAGGGGGTTCTCCGCGTCTCCAGAAATTATCCATGAACCACTATTGACAATCCATCGGCCAAGGGACTTCATATGTCAATCCGGTAATGCAGACATGTGTCCAATATACTGGATTTAAGAAGCGCTCAGATATCAGGGGAACACGATGAACAATTTCTCACGCGCCGGTATGATTGCGTTGGCCGCAGCCACTTTCTTCGCCACTCCCGTACTTGCTGACGGAAGCAAGCTCGATGAAGTGCTCGCACGCGGTCATCTCGTTCTGGGAACCGGCAGCACCAATGCGCCGTGGCATTTCAAGAGTGCCGACGACAAGCTGCAGGGTTTCGACGTCGACATGGGACGCATCGTCGCCAAGGCGCTGTTCGGCGATCCCGACAAGATCGAATATGTGAACCAGTCGTCGGACGCACGCATTCCCAACATCACCACCGACAAGGTGGACCTGACATGCCAGTTCATGACGGTGACCGGCGAGCGTGCCCAGCAGATCGCGTTCACCATTCCCTACTATCGGGAAGGCGTCGGCCTGATGCTCAAGGCTGATGGCAAATATGCCGACTATGATGCGCTCAAGGCCGCCGGCTCGTCCGTCACCATCTCGGTGCTGCAGAATGTCTATGCAGAGGCCATGGTGCACGCCGCCCTGCCGGAAGCCAATGTCGATCAATACGAGTCCGTCGACATGATCTATCAGGCACTCGAATCCGGCCGTTCCGACGCCGCCGCGACCGACCAGTCGTCGCTCGCCTGGTACATGACCCAGAACCAGGGCCGCTACAAGGATGCCGGCTACGGCTGGAACCCGCAGACCTATGCCTGCGGCGTCAAGCGCGGCGACCAGGATTGGCTGAACTTCGTCAACACCGCGCTCCACGAAGCGATGACCGGTGTGGAATTCGACTTCTACGCCAAGTCCTACAAGACCTGGTTCGGCAAGGAACTCACGCCGCCCCAGATCGGCTTCCCGGTCGAGTACAAGTAAGGCGAATACAAGTAAGCCGAAGCTTACATTCTTGGGACGAAGGACAGCCGTCCTTCGTCCTCCCAACCCTATGATGGCAGGATGACGCCATGGGCTATTCGCTCAATTTCGCCGCCGTCTGGCGCAGCTTCGACCAGCTTCTCGAAGGTCTGCTGCTCAGTCTCGGCCTGGCTTTCGTATCGATACTGATCGGCGCGCTTATCGGCCTGCTCCTCGCCTTCGCGCTGATCTCGAAGAGTACCTGGACCAAGGCTCCGGCCGCCGCCTATGTCACCGTTATCCGCAATCTGCCTATCCTGGTTCTCGTGCTGTTTGCCTATTTCGCGCTTCCGCAGCTCGGGATCCGGCTCGGCAAGATCGAAAGCTTCGTGGCCGTGCTTGCCCTCTATTCCGGCGCCTACCTCGCCGAAGTGTTTCGCGCCGGCCTGCTATCGATCCCGCGTGGACTGACGGAAGCCGGCCTCGCCATCGGGCTGACGCCGATGCAGATCCGTAGCTCGATTATCGCGCCGCTGATGTTTCGAAACGTGCTTCCCTCCCTGTCGTCGACGATCATATCGCTCTTCAAGGACACCTCGCTCGCAGCGGCAATCGCCGTACCGGAGATGACCTTCGAGGCGCGCAAGATCAATGTCGAGACCTTCCGCGTCATCGAGACCTGGATCGTCGCATCCGGGCTCTATGTCGCCACCTGCTCCGTTCTTGCCGCGCTGATGCGTGTCGCAGAGCGCCGGCTTTCCGTTCCGAGGTGATGCCATGACGGAACTCTCCACATTTCTCGAGCAGGTCTGGCTTGCCCGCGTCGTCATCCTGAAGGGGCTCGGCGTCACCGTATCGATCTCGCTGCTGGCGATTGTCGCAGGCTCCATCCTCGGCGTTTTCGTCGGCCTGTCGCTGGTCTATGGCAACAAGCTTCTGCGCTTCGTCGTGCGTGCCTATACCGATTTCATCCGCGGCACGCCGGTGCTCGTGCTTGTTCTGGCCAGCTACTACGTGCTTTCCACCATCGGCATCGAGCTCGGCCCATTCCAGGCCGGCGTCCTGGCGCTGGCCATCTTCTGCTCTTCGCATGTGGGCGAGATCGTCCGCGGCGGACTGCAAGCCATCCCGCAAGGCCAGACGGAGGCCGCCAAGGCGATCGGTCTGACCTTCGTGCAGACATTCGCTTACGTGCTCTGGCCCCAGGCACTGCGCCAGTTCCTGCCCGCCTGGGTCAACACGGCTGCCGAGATGGTGAAGGCCTCGACGCTTCTGTCGGTCATCGGGGTCGCCGAGCTTCTGCTTCGCACCCAGGAGATCATTTCCCGCAACTTCATGAGCCTGCAATTCTATTTCTTCGCCGGGCTTCTCTATTTCGTCATCAACTACAGCATCGAGCGCTTCGGCAAATATGTCGAACGCAAGACCGCCGTTCCGTCCTGAGGCCGCATGTCATGAGCAAGGTACTTCTCGAAATCCAGGGCCTGCGCAAGCAATATGGCTCGCTTGAAGTCTTAAAGGGCGTCGATTGCACCATGCGGGAGGGCGAGGTGATCTCAATCATCGGCTCCTCCGGTTCCGGCAAGACGACGATGCTCCGCTGCATCAACATGCTCGAAGAGTTCCATGGAGGAAGCATCCGTCTGGCAGGCGAGGAGATCGGCTACGAGCAATCCGGCTCGGTCCGCAGGCGCAAGAGCGAAAAGGAAATCGCCCGCCAGCGTGCCATGACCGGCATGGCCTTCCAGCAGTTCAACCTCTTCCCGCATATGACCGCGCTTCAGAACGTCATGCTCGGCCTCGTGAAGGTCAAGAAAATGAGCCGCGACGAGGCCCGCGCTGTCGGTGAGACGTGGCTCGACCGCGTCGGGCTCGGCACGCGTGGCGGACATTACCCCGGCCAGCTTTCCGGCGGCCAGCAGCAGCGCGTGGCGATTGCACGAGCGATTGCCATGGCACCCCAGCTGATGCTGTTCGACGAGGTGACCTCGGCGCTCGATCCCGAACTGGTGGGCGAGGTACTGCAGGTCATCAAGGGCCTCGCCGCCGATGGCATGAGCATGCTGCTCGTCACCCACGAAATGCGATTTGCCTATGAGGTTTCCAACCGCGTGATCTTCATGAACCAGGGCGTCATCTGCGAGGAAGGCGATCCGAAGGACATGTTCATCAACCCCAGGACCGAGCGGTTGGCCGAATTCCTCAAGACTTCCAGCTTCAACTAAAACAAAAGAGAGATACGACATGACGATCAAACGGTACGGCGCAGGCGAAACCGGAGCCGGCGGACAACCCCTTCCATTCGCGCGCGCCGTCGAAGCCGATGGCTGGCTTTATGTTTCCGGTCAGGTGCCCATGGAAAAGGGCGAGATCGTCCGCGGCGGCATCGTCGCCGAGACGCGCAAGGCAATCGAAAACCTGATCGCCATCCTGCACGAAGCCGGCTACGGCGTCGAAGACGTCGTCCGCGTCGGCGTCTGGCTCGACGATCCCCGGGACTTCTGGAGTTTCAACGGCGTCTATACGGAGTACTTCGGCGCAAACCCGCCGGCACGCGCTTGTGTTCAGTCGCGGATGATGGTCGATTGCAAGGTGGAAGTCGATTGCGTGGCCTACCGCGCCGATCGCAAGCAAAGATAAACTGGAGAACAGCATGACCGAGGCCGCAGGCGATAGCGTATCGCGACGCACCCGGGGACTGGACCGCGCCTTCGAGATCCTCGAATTTCTGCGCGTAAAACGCCAGCCCATGCGCCCGAACGAGATCGCCGCCGAGATCGGTGCGCCGCGCTCATCGGTTTATGAGCTTGTCAACCTGCTGCTCAGCCACGGCATGCTGGATTACCAGGGCGGCGACGGACGCGTTTTTCTCGGCCGCCGCCTCTACTTCCTCGGCACGGCCTATGCCGAACAGTTCGATCTCATGCGCGAGTGCGACCGCATGCTGGTTCGGCTTGCCGAGGAGACCCGCGAGACGGCGCAGATGTGCCTTCTCGAAGGCCGGAAATATACGGTCGCCATGATGCGAGAGGGCGTTCGTCCGTTCCGCATTTCCTCCAATGTGGGCGAACTCGTCTCCGTCGCCTGGACGGCGTCCGGCCGCCTGCTGGTCTCCCATCTCACCGACCAGCAGATTATCGACCTTATCCCGCCGGAAGACTTCGTTCTTCCCAACGGCCGGCGCATGGACCCGTCTGAATTCATCTCGCAGGTCCGTCAGGCCGACCGGGACGGTTTCTTCACATTCAACAGCGAGGTCGAGAATTTTACGCACTGCTTTGCCGTCCCGGTACGCCAGGCCGACGGCGCCTGTATAGCGACGCTGTGCCTCGTCACCCCGCGTGAGGACGGTCTGCGAAATCGGACGGGGTATCTCAAAAGTCTGCTCAGTGCCGCGAATGAAATCTCCGATAAGCTTGGATACCAGCAGATCAGGGACCGATCGACAGCGAGAAGCGGGTAACATCCGGCCCCTGCCCCCCATTTCCAACCCGCGCAGATTAGAAGCAGCGCGATCCGCACGTCCGACGGAACCGGCGGCAGCCTGTCAGCATTTCCCTGAAAAGGGAGACCGGATATGACAAAACCCAACGACAGCCGGACCGTTGCGCCGACACCGCAGGTGGAGGATCCTCACCCAGGTAGCATTTCGGATGGCACACATCCGGCGGCGATGGAGCACAAGCAACCGAAGCCGGACAAAGGCAGGAGAGAGGCTGAGCGGGTCTCCGGCTCTGCCGACAAGCGCCCTCTTGAGCCGGGGCGGAAAGCCGTCAACGCCGAAGCGCCGAGACATACCAACAAGGGCGCTTACGGTACCTGAAGCAGCTGGCGCGAATGCGGCTTGGTTCGGCTGAACGACGCGGCGGTTGGACCGTATGCTGTCTAGAATTTTACGCCGATCGCCAAGCCGGCATGGGTGATGCCATCGTTCGGCCCGTCGCAGAGGTTTGCGTGAGAGGAGTGGTCCGCGGTGGCCATGACACTCACAGTATCCGTCACCTTCATACCGAACGCGACATGCTCGCGGAAAAGGAAACGACAACCGAGAAGCGGGCCTTCGCCGGAATCAAGGTTGCCGTTGTGAACCGTACCGCCAAAGCCGGCTTCCGCGAAGAACGTTTCCCCAAGGGGTAGATGCCAGTTCAGGCCGGTGTAAACTTGATCGGTACCGGAAGACCCGCCGGAGACGCCAAGCTGGACCCGCGGCTCCAGAAGAACCTTCGCAACGCCACTATGCGTGCTTTCGAAAGGTGCGAGGAACACTTCGGCGGAACCGACGAACCCCTTGTCTCCCGATGAATCGCTATCCAGAATCCCGCTTCCGCCGATTCTGAATTCGTCCAGCAACTCTCCCGCCTGAGCAGCCGCCGGCAAGAAAACCAGCGGAGCCACCGCGAGTGAAGCAATCAATCGTTTCATTGCGAGCGCCCCGAATCAACCGCTTTGACTATTGCCCAGAATGCACCCGATGTCACCGTGCTAACCTTCGGGTTAACCGCCGGCGTTTTTGCCTGTACCCGCGCTAAAATAACACGTGCCGCAAGCTCCATCTTGAAACCGCAAACGACCGAAAATAGATTCTGAATCGGCGCCATCACGAGCGCCATCCTTGTTGATCACCAACGTTTTCAGTGAGGTAGAAATGAATGCCAAGGTTTTCGATCGGCCGGTATATCTCAAGAAAGGCAGAGATCTGATCGAAGAAATAACGTGCCTGGAAGACGCCATCGACTTTCTCGAAGCGTGGCCTCGAAATGATCGTGATATCGTTCACGACGCAACGCTCAAGACCTGCCACATGGCCTTCGATGGCCTCAAACCCGTCAAAATCGGGCGTGATGCCATCCGCGCATTCGGCGACAAGAAGGGCATTCTGGTGAAATCGCCCGGTGTGCAGCCGTGGATGATCCGCTCGCGGTCCGGCGGCGGCCGCGTATCCGCTTGATGCGTCGATGATGATGGGGAGGCTACGATCGTGGCCTCTCCACGGCCGGCGGAACATTCGGCCGCCGGCAGGCCTTTCCCTCAGAAGGAGACCATCATGGCCATTGCACCAGTCGACCCGACCCCGAAGAACCCGCCTGGCATCGTTCCCGATCCGACACCCGATCTGCCCGAGCCGCCGATCCAGGAACCGGATCCTGACGTGCTGCCCGACGAGTTGCCGAACCCGAACCCGGATGAGAACGACGATCTGCCGAAGAGGCTGTAGATCGCCGGCATGTAAGAGATTCGCACAGACTGGAGAAACGTTCCGAAGCGCCGTAAGGGCGATACAAGTGACCGGGAATTTTTCAACTTTCCACCTTTGCAGGATTGATTGAATACGTCTCGGTTATAGGTATTGTACGCGCGCGTTAAGGGAGGTCTGAATGTCTGACGGGTCAATGTTCCGGCCCGGATCCAACTGCTGGAGTATTGCGCGGGCAGACGATTTTTCGATCATCGTCGATGCCGACGATTATTTCGGTGCGATCCGCAACGTCATGCGAACCGCTCGGCATTCCATATTCCTTGTAGGATGGGACTTCGACGCAGGTACGGCGCTCGGTCGACCGGATGTCGATGACGACGCGCCGCGCAAGGTCGGCGACTTCATTCTCTGGCTGGCGCGCCAAAATCCCGATATCGAGATCAGAATACTCCTGTGGAGCCCCGCACTCCTCGCAAGTTGGATGAGGCCATCCAATCTGCCCTACCTCCTGCGATGGAAATGGCATCCGCGGATTTCCGTGAAACTGGACGGAAAACATCCCGTCGGGAGTTCCCACCATCAGAAGATGCTGGTCGTCGATGATGAGATAGCCTTCTGCGGCGGAATCGATGTCACTCTGGACCGTTGGGATACGCGCGACCATCTTGACGACAATCGGCTACGGCGCCGGCCGAGCGGCGCACCTTACGGACCATGGCACGACGCCTCCAGCATGTTCACCGGCGAGGCGGCTCGTGCCCTGGCAGAACTTTGTCGCATGCGGTGGCGGCGCGCCGGCGGCGATGAAGTGCCTCAGGCTCCGTCACGAGAAACCGTTATCGACAGGCCGAATGCGGGCTTCTCGTTCGGTTCGGTGAACCTGGCCGTTGCACGCACAGAGCCCTTGCATCTCGACGAGAGCCGGGTCGTCGAGATCGAGAAACTCTATCTCGACATGATTGCCGCCGCCCGCACATTGATCTACGCGGAAAGCCAGTATTTCGCGTCGCGGGCGGTGGCGCAGGCAATCGCCCACCGGCTGGCCGAGCCTGAGGGTCCGGAGGTCGTACTCATCAATCCCATCGCGTCCGACAACTGGCTTGGCGCGCTCGCGATGGACACTGCGAGAGCCCGCTTAAGGGAATCGCTAAGACGGCACGATCCGCACAGCCGGTTCCGGATGTATCACCCGGTAACCGTGCGCAAGCAGCCGATTTACGTACATTCGAAGCTGATGATCGTGGACGACGCGATTGTTCGTGTCGGTTCCTCGAACATGAACAACCGGTCCATGCGCTTCGACCGGGAATGTGATGTCGCATTCGAAGCCGGCGGCTCCGAAGAGAAGCGTCATCGGATTGCAGCGTTCAGAAACGACCTGCTTGCCGAACATCTCGGCGTGTCCGTTCACACCGTGGCGCAGGAAGCGGCGCGGTCCGGATCCCTGATCGCTGCGATTGAAACGCTGCGCACCTCGCAGCCGGGACGCACCCTGATCCCTTACCAGACGCCTGATGTTTCGGATCTCGAGAAGTGGCTCGCCGATAATGAAATCTTCGATCCGGAAGGACCGGAGGAGATGTTCGAAACGATAGCACGCCGTGGTTTGTTTCGAGGCGGGCTGCACTTGCCGCGTCGGTGGCGCAAACGTGAAGGCTGAGCCGGTGTCCTGCGCGCGGGCGCTCACGTCCCGAATATCTCCCGTGGCAGCTATAACCTTTCGCTGAGATGGTCGCGAGCCGCCATCGGTCGCTTGTTTATTGGAGCGAACCCCTACCCAAATAGCTCTCGACGAACTTTGCAACGAAGGCCGCTGCGGCTTTGTTGTCCTTGAGGACGGCGAAGGTCTGGGGAATTTCGGAAAACGCATCAGGCAGTGTGCGAAATGCGGGATCGCCGAGCGCCGTGGGTTCGAGGGACTGCCTCAGCCCGGCAGCAGCATCGCTTGCGCCCGCTCTCAGCATCTCCACCGCCGCCGATGGGGTTTCGACGTAAACGATCGTCGCGTGTTTCACCTGACGTTCGATCTCTTTGGTGTAGGCGGCGCCACGAGCCGCCGCTATGCGACGGCCTGAAACATCCATGTCCGCCACGGATTGGGCATCGGACATCTCGGGCACCAGGTAGGTCGCCGTTACAAACGTATAGGGCGGGGAAAACGCGAAGCGATCCGTCCGCGATGGATCTGCCGCAATCAGGGCGATATCCCATTCGTTCCGCTCCGCCGACGCCAGAATTGCTGCCGCCGACGGATATTTCACGATGGAAAGCGGGCAGCCGACTTCGTCTGCCAAAGCGGTTGCCAGATCGACGCTCGGTCCGGTCGGCACCCCTGTGCGTTCATCGATACGGACAAGGGCGGCATTGCTGCCGTTCACCGCCGCCCGGAGCGTGCCGATCGGTGCCAGTTCGGCGAGAACGCTGTCCGGGATCGCCATCAAGCCAGCCCCGCAAACCTGCCCGCCAAGGCTTCCGCGCCGCGCGCCAGCACGGCGACATCGACGCCGACCGCCGTGAAAAGCGTTCCCAGTTCCATGCACCGCGCTGCGAATTTCTCATCCGGCGTGAGTATTCCGGCCGGCTTTCCGAGCCTTTTGAGCAGCCCGATGGCCTTTTCAATGGCCTCCATCACTTCCGGGTGGCCGGGCTGCCCGGGATAACCGAAGCTCGCGGCTAGGTCCGCCGGGCCGATGAAGACGCCATCCACGCCATCGACCGAAGCGATGGCTTCGATATGCGCCATCGCTTCGCGTGTTTCGACCTGGACGAGAACGCAGAGCTCCTGCGCTGCCTGCTGCGCATAATTCTTCACCCTGCCGAAGCGCGTGGCCCGCGTCAGCGCCGAAACGCCCCTGATGCCTTCGGGCGGGTAGCGGGTCGCCTCGACGGCGGCCTTGGCTTCAGCTGCGTTCTGGACATAGGGAATGAGCAGCGTCTGCACGCCGATATCCAGAAAGCGCTTGATGAGGACCGGATCATTGATCGCTGGCCGTACGACGGGCGCGACATCATAGGCGGCAACGGCCTGCAACTGCGGCAAGACCGTCAGCACGTCGCTCGGGGAATGCTCCGTGTCGAACAGCAGCCAGTCGAACCCGGCCGGTGCGACGATTTCAGCCGCATAGCTTCCCGGAAGTCCGCACCAAAGGCCGAGCTGGCTTTTGCCTGCCTGCAGCTTCGCTTTGAATTTATTGACGGGAAGATCCATCTGCCACCTCACAGAAACGAAACGCCGATAGATCCGACCGGACCGTAGTCGGCCTGGATAACGTCACCCGCGGCGATATCGACGGGGCGCGTGAACGAGCCGGCGAGCACGATCTGCCCCTTCTTGAGGCCCCCGCCGACGGCATGCAGCTTGTTGACGAGCCAGGCGATGCCGGCTGCGGGATGGCCCATGATCGCGGCCGACACACCCGACTCCTCGATAATGCCGTTCTTCGACAGCGTCGCGCCGACCCAGCGGATATCGATATCCATGGGGCGGATGACGCGTCCTCCGACCACGATGGCGCCGAAGGCCGCATTGTCGGCGATCGTATCGGTTATCGCCCGCGGCACTTCCGTGCGATAGTCGATGATCTCGAGTGCGGGCACGACGAACTCCGTCGCACGCATGACGTCGTAGATCCGGGTCCCCGGCCCCGAGAGATCCTCGCCCATGATGAACGCCAGCTCGACTTCAAGCCGCGGCTTGATGAACAGATCCGCCTTGATCTGCGCGCCGTCGTTATAGAGCGCGTCGTCCAGAATGACGCCGTAGTCCGGCTCCGTCATCTTGGATGCCATCTGCATGGCACGGGAGGTGAGGCCGATCTTGTGGCCGACGACCCGGGCGCCGCGGGAAATGCGCGACTGTGCCCAAAGCGCCTGAATACGATAGGCGTCCTCAAGGTCGAGATCGGGATAGGTCTTGCTGGGTTGCACGATCGGCTTTCGCTCGGTCTCCGCCTTCAATATGGCGTCTGCCGCCGCCTGACGTTGCTCTTCGGTGATCATGAACTGGCTCCGGGCGTTCGTTTACTTGATGGGCGGGCGCGGCAGGACCGCCTCGCCCGGCTCCATGACATAGGTATAGTCGAGCGAGTACCATTCCCCCTCGATGTCGCGGTCGGTCGGATGCGGTTCGTCATGACGGACGAAGTCCCCCGTGAGCGCGGCGGTCACGCCGAACTGCACATCCGATGCGATATGGGGATCGCTGGGATCGAAGACCTGCGAAATCAGTGTCTTGTAGCCCTGCCTGAAGATCAGAGCGTGCAGGTGTGCCGGCCTATACGGATGACGCCCCTGCACCTTGAGCATTCGACCGACGACGCCATCGACGGGAATGGGATAACCCACCATCTTCACGGTGCGGAACCAGAAGCGCCCGTCCGCATCGGTCAGGAACTTGCCGCGCAAATTCATTTCCGCCTGGTCGGGATCCTGGTTTTCGTAAAGACCGACAGGCGATGCGTGCCACACATCCACTTCGGCGCCGACGATCGGCTTGCCCTCCCGGTCGACGACGCGGGCATGCACGAAAAGCGGCGTACCGGGCGTATCGGAACGAATGATCGTTCCGCCGTTTTCGACCCTTGGAGAATTCAGTCGCCAGAACGGGCCAAGAAGCGACTGCGACGTCTCTGTCTGCCCCTTGTCACCATTGTTGAGCAGGCAGACGAGCGAGGAAACGCCCAGCGAGCCCGACATCAGCACGAACTCGTTGTGACTGTCGGTCTGAAGCTGCCCGATTTCGTTCAGGATCGCGGTGGCGTCGCGAAATTCCGACTCCGTCAGACGCACTTCGCGCACGAAGGCATGAAGATGCTTCACGAGGGCCACGAGGATTTCGCGCGTCCTTGGGTCGGACGTCTGCTGCATCGCCGCCACCACGGCGGGCGTTACGTCGCTTTCAGTTTTAATGACCATATGCCACCTCCCGATAGCGGACCGATACAGCGATAATCGATTATTTGTCAAGCGATGGAGGCCAACATGACCGTTCTCAATCCACAAACGAATAAAGGATATTCAGCAAATACCTGATTTAATTATATTTATGAAACTTATTCCACGGGCGCCCGCCGGAGTCGCACAACAATTTTCCTGACGGTTGACAAGAATAATCGTTTATCCTATCCATCATCGACGACGGACGAATTCCGTTCGGGAGGATCGAATGAAGCAGCAAGTCGGCGCAATAAGCCCAGCCGAGATCGGCAGTTTTTCCGACGACGGGAAAAACACGATCGGCAGCCAGCTTGCGTCCCGGCTGCGCGAAGCCATCATTTCCGGCAGCCTGGAAGCCGGCAGCAAGATCAACCTCGACAAGGAACGGCAGGCGTTCAATGTCAGCCTGAGCCCGCTGCGCGAAGGATTGGCGCGCCTGATCTCGGACGGCCTGGTCGAGTTCGAGGACAATCGCGGCTATCGGGTTTCTCCCGTCTCGCTGGCGAACCTCGAGGAAATCACCGTGCTTCGCGAGGAGTTCGAGGTTTTCGCGCTCAAGGAATCCATTCGTGTCGGCGACGTGGAGTGGGAGGGCAACGTAATGCGTGCGCTCCACAAGCTGACCCGTGCCGAGCGCGATGCGAGCAGGCCGGAAACGCTGGAGCATTGGGAGGCGGTCCACCGTGACTTCCACCTCACCCTGATTTCAGGCTGCGGAAAGCCCCTTCTTTTGCATTTCTGCAAGACGCTGCTCAATCTCAACGATCGCTACCGCCGGACATTTCTCAAGCAGACGTCCGGCGACCGGAATGTGAACCAGGAGCATAGCGAGATCGCACAGGGCGCGGTCGCCCGCGACAGCGATTATGCCGCCGACAAGCTGCGCCAGCATATCCATCGCACGGGCACCAATCTCCTGGCCCACCTGGCCCGCACCGGAGCGGTACGATGACGGACGTCCGGCAGATGCACGAAAACCCGATCGGCGTCGCGCATTTCTCCGCGATCCAGTTGCCGCCGCACGAATTCGTCCGACAGGCGGCGGCGGCCGGGTTCAGCGCCGTCGGGCTTCGGCTCCATCCCGCTTTCGCAGGCGCCCCCTACTACGAACTGCCGCAGGGCAGCCGGGCCGCATCGGAGTTCCGCACCCTGCTCGACAGCGAAGGCATGAGGGTTTTCGATATCGAGTTCTTCATTATCGGCCCGGTTTTTGAGGCGTCCGCCGTCGAACATATCGTTGCCGCCGCAGCGGATATCGGCGCCCGACGGTTGTCGGCCTGCGGCGACGATACCGATCGCGGCCGGCTCGTCGATAATTTCAATGCGTTCTGCCAGCTCGCCGGGCGGTACGGCATGGCTGTCGATATCGAAAACATGGGCTGGCGCGCGGTCGGCAGCTACAAGGACAGTGCTGCACTCGTCCATGCCTGCGGGCAGGACAATGCCGGCGCCCTGGTGGATGCCATCCACTTCTTTCGCAACGGCGGAAGCGTGGATGAGATCGATGTCGATATCGTGCGGCACGTTCAGCTTTGCGATGTGGCCGGCCCGCCGCCGGAGGGCGCCGAAGGCATGATAAACGAGGCGCGGGCCGGACGGTTGGCGCCGGGCGATGGAATACTCGCGCTCAAAGACCTGGTTGCGAAGCTTTCCGGCAAGGCCGCGATTTCGGTCGAAGTGCCGCTGGTGGGTGACACACCGGCATCGGCGCATCTGCGAAATCTCAATCTGAAAGCACGCGAAATTCTACGAGCAGAAACTTAGACATTCTGGATCTGGCGCGGTGGAGGCTGCGCCCGGAGGAGGAAGACCCTTTCATGAATTACCAGTTCGACTTCGGCGTGGTCTTCGAGCGCGCCCCCGAATTGCTGTGGGCTACGCTCGGGACGTTCGGGCTCGCCTTCGCCGGCATGGCGCTCGCGCTGGTGATCGGCGTGGTGGGCGTCATCGGCCGGACATCGCCGAACAAGATCGTGCGTGCGCCCGTCATCGCGTTTGTCGAGATCGTGCGCAACACGCCCTTTCTCGTGCAGATCTTCTACATCTATTTCGCTTTGCCGCTGATGGGCATCCGCCTCAATCCGACGACGACCGCCATCATCGCGCTTGGCATCAATGGCGGCGCCTACGCGATCGAAATCATTCGCGGCGGTGTCGAAAGCATCAGCAAAGGCCAGGTCGAGGCCGGTTACGCCCTGGGCCTTCACAAGGCCGACGTCTTCCGGCTCATCGTCCTGAAGCCGGCCCTGCGCGCGATCTATCCGTCTCTGACCAGTCAGTTCATCATGCTGACGCTGACAACCTCCGTCTGCACGTCGATCGCGGCCTATGAGCTGACATCGGCGGCGCAGAGGATCGAGTCCGACACCTTCAGAAGCTTCGAAGTCTATTTCATCGTGACCGGGATCTACCTCGTCATTTCCACCGTGATGATGGGCATCTTCGCTCTCATTTCCCGCCGCTACTTCAGCTACCCGACACGATAGAGGTTTGGCCATGGGACCTATCGGAGCAAACGAATTCCTGTTCATCCTGCACGGCCTGAAATGGACAGCCCTGCTTGCGATCATCGGCTTCATCGGTGGTGGCGTGTTCGGCATCCTGATTGCGCTGACGCGCGTGTCCAAGAGCCCCGCGGCGCGCGCCACCGCCGCAGCCTATATCGGGCTCTTCCAGGGCACACCGCTGCTGATGCAACTGTTCGTCGTCTATTACGGCGTCGCCCTGCTCGGCATCAATGTGAGCGCCTGGCTCGCCGTCGCGATCGCCTTCACGCTGCATGCCAGTGCATTCCTCGGCGAAATCTGGCGCGGTTCCATCCAGGCTGTGCCGAAGGGACAGACGGAAGCCGCCAACGCGCTCGGGCTTCATTACGTGTCGCGCATGAAGGACGTCATCCTGCCGCAGGCCCTGAAGATTTCCATGCCGGCAACCATCGGCTTCCTGGTGCAGCTGATCAAGGGCACGTCGCTTGCGGCAATCGTCGGCTTCATCGAACTTGCCCGCGCCGGACAGATCATCTCGAACCAGACGTACCGCCCGCTGCTCGTCTTCGGCATCGTCGGCGCGATCTACTTCATCATTTGCTGGCCGCTCTCCCATTTCGGAACGGCTCTCGAAAAACGGATGGCCAAGGCCGCCCGCTGACCCTGCAAACGACAATTCAAAGAGGAGGAAGTGACATGCAATACAATCGCAGAACATTCATGGGCGTGGTGCTCGTAACGACGGCCTTGGTCATGGGCGGCACGACCGCGGCATCCGCGGCCAGCCTTGAAGAGGTGAAGGCCAAGGGCACGATCGTCGTCGGAATCCAGGGCGACAACGCACCCTGGGGCTTCGTGAACTCGAGCGGCACCCAGGACGGCTTCGATGCCGACGTGGCGACGCTCTTTGCCAAGGAGATCGGAGTCCAGGTTCAGTTCCAGCCGCTCGCCGTGGCGAACCGTATCCCCGCCCTGACGACCGGCAAAGTCGATATCCTCTTCGCCACGATGGCGATGACGGAAGAGCGCGCCAAGTCGATCCAGTACAGCAAGCCGTATGCCGCCAACACGATCGCACTCTATGCCGCCAAGGCGGACAAGGTTGCGACCGTCGAGGACGTGGCGGGCTGGGAAATCGGCGTGCCGAAGTCGAGCTCGCAGGACAAGGCCGTCACCGATGCCGTCGGCTCAACCGCCACGGTCCGTCGCTTCGACGATGATGCGGCCACCATCCAGGCGCTGATTTCGGGCCAGGTGAAGGCCGTCGGCGGGAACCAGTTCTATGGCCAGCGGCTCGAGGCCGCGGCTGCCGGCACCTACGAGCGCAAGATCGATTTCCTGACGACCTATAACGGTGTCGGAACGCGACTGGGCGAAAAGGACTGGAACGACGCCGTCAACGCCTTCATCGACAAGATCAAGGCGAACGGCGAACTGGCCGCCATCACCAAGAAATGGATGGGGATCGAACTTCCGCAATTCCCGGAATCCATTCCCAACATCCCCTTCACCGTGAACTGACCTATCAAGGAGGGCGTCGTGACAGCTTCCGACAACACTCAATCGATGCTGATTTCACTTGAAAAAGTGGAAAAGTGGTACGGCGCCTTTCATGCCTTGAAGGACATCAATCTGACGGTCCGCAAAGGCGAGAAGATCGTTCTTTGCGGGCCGTCCGGCTCCGGAAAATCGACGTTGATCCGCTGTATCAATGTGCTGGAGACCATCGAAAGCGGGCAAATAACGGTCGCAGGCCGGGTGCTCGACGGCAGCGGCAAGGCTGTGGATGCGATCCGCCGGGAAGTCGGCATGGTCTTCCAGAGTTTCAATCTCTTTCCCCACATGACCGTCCTGCAGAATTGCGCGCTGGCGCCCATGCGGGTGCGCGGAATGGGTCGCGCCGAGGCCGAAGCGCTGGCGCGGAAGTATCTCGAGCGCGTCCGCATCCTCGACCAGGCGGACAAATATCCGGCGCAGCTCTCGGGCGGCCAGCAGCAGCGCGTCGCTATTGCGCGTGCGCTTTGCCTTGAGCCGAAAATCATGCTGTTCGACGAGCCGACATCGGCGCTTGACCCGGAAATGGTGAAGGAAGTCCTCGACACGATGATTTCACTGGCGCGCGACGGCATGACGATGATCTGCGTTACCCACGAGATGGGCTTTGCGCGTCAGGTTGCCGACCGCGTCATCTTCATGGCTTCCGGCGAGATTATCGAGGAAGCGGAACCGGACGTCTTTTTCACGTCGCCGAAGCACGAGCGCACCAAGACCTTCCTTGGTGAAATTCTCGCGCATCACTGAACATAGACAAGGACTTGAAGCATGAGCGACAGGCGTTACCTGGTCGGCCTCATCGGCGCGGATATTCAGATGTCGAAGTCGCCGGCCCTTCACGAGGCCGAAGGCCGGCATCAGGGCCTTGACTATCACTACGAGCTGCTCGACCTGACGGAGCGCGGCCTGCCGGCATCTGCCCTTCCCGCTCTTCTCGATGAGGAGGAGCAAAGAGGCTTTGCCGGCAGCAACATCACCCATCCCTGCAAGCAGACGGTCATCCCTTATCTCACACGGCTGTCCGACGACGCCGAAATGCTCGGCGCCGTGAACACGGTCGTGTTCCAGAACGGCGAGCGGGTCGGTCACAACACCGACTGGTATGGCTTCTACAAGAATTTCGAGCGCGGCCTGCCGGACGTCGCCAAATCTCATGCCGTTCTGCTCGGCGCAGGCGGCGCCGGTGTTGCAGTGGCCCATGCGGCGATCAAGCTCGGAATAGAGCGCCAGTCGATCTTCGACCAGGACAGCGATCGCGCCGAACGTCTGGCTTCCCAGCTGAACGACCGGTTCGGCCGGGTATGCGCGGAGGCGACGACCGATGTCGGCGCCGCGCTGCGTGCCGCAGACGGGCTGATCCACGCCACGCCGACCGGAATGAAGAGCCATCCCGGCCTGCCGATCGAACCGCAATGGCTGGAGCAGCGTCACTGGGTGGCCGACATTGTTTACATGCCGCTGGAAACCGAGCTCCTTGCTCTGGCGAAGGGCAAGGGCTGCCGCACCCTGCCCGGGAGTGGCATGACCGTCTTTCAGGCAGCGGCCGCGTTCCAGCTTTTCACGGGCATCACCCCCGATACGGAACGCATGTCGCGCCATTTCGACGACCTGACCACGCGTTGAAAGGCTGGAATCGATGCCTCACGTTGTGATCGAATACAGCCGGGGTGCCGGTGAACGCGTGCCGATCGAAGCCTTGACCACGGCGGTGCACCGCTGCATTCGCGATGGCGGTGTCGTAAAGCCGAAAGCCGTCCGCACGTTCGCCCGCGAGGCGACGTTTTCCTGCGTCGCGGATGAGCATCCGCAGAACCATTTCATCCAGATCATCATTCGCATGGCGCCTGGCCGCTCGCTGGAAACCAAGCAGCAGCTTGTGCGGGCCACGTTGCAGGCTGCCCGTGTCGCCGCCGCACCCGCTCTCAGCGAGGGCCGTCTCGGCCTTCGCGTCGACCTTTATGAATCCGATCCCGCACTCGCAGTTCAGGAAAGCACGCTTGACTGAACTGCCGGCTTTCAGAATGAGAGGAGAACCTCGTGAGCCTGATCTATGTCCTGAACGGTCCCAACCTCAACCTGCTCGGCAAACGCCAGCCCCATATCTACGGTCATGAAACGCTTGCCGACGTCGAGGCCGACTGCCGCAAGCTGGCAACCGAACTCGGTCACGACATCCGTTTCCATCAAAGCAACCGCGAATACGAGATCATCGACTGGATCCATGAAGCGCGCGAGGATGGCGCCGGTATCGTCATCAATCCGGCTGCGTTCACCCATACGTCGCTCGCCATTCTCGATGCCTTGAACACGTTCGAGGGTCCGGTCATCGAAATTCACATCTCCAATGTCCACAAGCGCGAAAGCTTCCGGCATCACTCTTTCGTTTCCCATCGGGCCGATGGGGTCATCTGCGGGCTCGGCACCGAAGGCTACCAGCTCGGCCTGCGCCGGGTCGCGACGTTGATCAAGTCCGCAGAGAAGAAATGAGCCCGCAATGACTGCCCCTGTGAAACTGGCCGTGCTCGGAGCCGGCCTCATCGGAAAGCGGCACATCGAGCATGTGGCGCGCGAACCGGATGCGGTGCTCAGTGCCGTGGTGGATCCCACGCCTGCCGGCGAGGCGATAGCCAGGGAAGCCGGCGTGCAGTGGTTCGCCAGCTTTGCCGACATGATCGCCGTGGATCGGCCCGACGGCATCATCGTCGCGACCCCCAACCAGGTCCATGTGAAGAACGGTCTCGAAGCCATCGAGGCCGGCATTCCCGCCCTGATCGAAAAACCGATCGCCGACGACATCGCGTCCGGAGAGCGGATGATCGCGGCAGCGCAGGCGAAAGGGGTGCCGATCCTCACCGGCCACCATCGCCGGCACAACCCCATGATGCGCAAAGCCAAGGACATCATCGATAGCGGCCGGCTTGGACGGGTGCTCGTCGTCAATGCGATGTTCTGGCTTTTCAAGCCGGACGACTATTTCGATATCGATTGGCGCCGCCAGGCAGGTGCGGGACCGGTTTTCCTCAACCTCATTCATGACATCGACAATCTTCGGTATCTGTTCGGCAATATCACCGCCGTGCAGGCACGGGAATCCAATGCGGTTCGTGGAAACGCGGTCGAGGAGACGGCCGTGATCCTCATCGAATTCGAGAACGGCGTTCTCGCAACCGCATCCGTCTCCGACGCCGTCGTAGCGCCTTGGAGTTGGGAGATGACGACAGGGGAAAACCCGGTTTATCCGAAGGCGGACGAGGCCTGCTACGTCATCGGCGGCACGCACGGTTCCCTTGCCATCCCGTCGCTTGACGTGTGGCGCAATCCCGCCAAGCGCAGCTGGTGGGAGCCCTTCGAGAAGGAACGGGTCGAATACGAGCCGCAGGATCCGCTCGTCCTGCAGATCAGGCAGTTCTGCAAGGTCATCAGGGGTGAGGAACAGCCGCTCGTCAGTGGCCTTGAGGGCCTGCAAACGCTGAAGGTGATCGATGCCGTGAAAAGATCGGCGAAGTCCGGAGAGCGTGTTCTGGTAAGCTGAAATCCCGAACGGCGGTGGCGTGCCGGCAGGATCCTGCCGGATCGTTCCACGCTTCCAGCTGTCACGGCACCGGCCGTGACAGCGTTTTGTCAAATCCGGCCTGTCAGCGCGCGCCTGGTCAGGGTTTGAGAACGACTTTGATGCAGCCGTCCTTCTTGTCCCGGAATGTCTTGTAGAGATCCGGTCCATCTTCCAGGCCGGCCCGATGCGTGATGACGAAGGACGGATCGATCTCGCCGCGCTCGATGCGTTCCAACAGCAAGGGCAGATAACGCTGCACCGGCGTCTGGGCCATCCGGAAGGTCAGGCCGCGATTGATCGCCGATCCCATCGGGATCTTGTCGACGAAACCGCCGTAGACGCCGACGATCGAGACCGTGCCGAAGTTGCGGCAGCAATGGATCGCCTGACGCAACACATGCGGCCTGTCCGTTCCCATGAAGGTCGCGACCTTTACGCGGTCGACCATGGCATCGACGCCCGACATGGTGTCCGGCTCGGTCCCGACCGCGTCGATGCACGCATCGGCCCCGCGGCCGGCTGTCAGTTCCATGATACGGTCGTAGATGTCCTCGTCGCGAAAATCGAGCACCAGCGCACCGCTCGCCTCCGCCAGCGCTTTGCGTTCCGGCACGGTGTCTATCGCGATCACGCGTTCCGCACCCAGCAGGAAGGCGCTTCTGATCGCCATCTGCCCAACCGGGCCGCAGCCCCAGATCGCGATCGTATCGCCCGGCTTGATGTCGCAGAACTCCGCGGCCATGTAGCCCGTCGGAAAGATATCGGAGAGAAACAATACCTGTTCGTCGCTCAGGCCATCCGGCACCTTGATCGGCCCGGCATCCGCGTAGGGCACGCGCATATATTCCGCCTGCCCGCCGCTGAAGCCGCCGAGCAGGTGTGAGTACCCGAAGAGCCCGGCGGGGGAATTTCCCCAGAGCTTTGCCGCCTTTTCCCGGTTGGGATTGGAGCGCTCGCATCCGGAGTAATAGCCGCGTTTGCAGAAGAAGCATTCGCCGCAGGCGATCGTGAACGGCACCACGACGCGGTCGCCGACCTTCAGCGCCTTGTTGTCGGATCCGACTTCGACCACCTCGCCCATCGTCTCGTGACCGACGATATCGCCATGCTCCATGCTGGGAATAACGCCGTCGAAGATATGCAGGTCCGAGCCGCAGATCGCACAGGCCGTCACCTTGATGATCGCATCACGGCCATGTTCGATCCTGGGATCGGGAACGCTCTCGCAGCGGATGTCACTCTTGCCATGCCAGGTCAGCGCTTTCATGAGGGCGTTCTCCATCGTTTGTTGCTACCAAGAGATCGCCTGCCAACCTCACCGATGCATATTTGTTCCCATTATTCGGCAGCGCTTCGTCTTCCGCGCAGAAAAGGCCGGGGCGGCCGCCCCGGCCTGTAGGCCGTTACGCGGCTTTGCTTTGCCCCTTCACATTGACCTTCGTCCCGGCAAGCTGCGTCAGCGTTTCGTCGGTCTTGGTCTCTTCCTGCAGCGTCTGATCCAGAAGCTTGGCCACATCGTTCTTGCCGAGCTGCAGCGCCCAGGATTTCAGCGTGCCGTAGCGTGCAATCTCGTAGTGCTCGACGGCCTGTGCGGCGGCCAGCAGTCCGGCGTCGATGGCGGAGGAGCCCTTGAACTCCTCGAGGATTTCCTGGCCTTCCTCGATGATCCCGTCGATGGCCGGGCAGGTCTTGCCGCGCGCGGGCTTTCCGAGCAGTTCAAAGACCTGGACGAGGCGCTCGACCTGGCCTTCGGTTTCCTGGAGATGCGTGTCGAAGGCCGCTTTGAGGTCTTCCGACTGGGCGCCGCGGATCATCTTCTTCAGGGCTGCGATAATCTTGCGTTCAGCGTAGTAGATGTCCTTCACGCCATCGGTGAACAGGTCTTCGAGTGTCTTCGGAGCCATGGGCTTCTCCTATGTTGAAAATGATCGCGTAGACCGCGGCTTCGAAAGCGAAGCAGCCTGACGAACCGAAGAGGCAGGTAAATGTTCCCGCATGGCTCCGCCCGCCGCCCACGGTCCGCGGAAGCCTGAACGGTCCTCGTATCGCCACGGATAAGCAGTGAAAGCCGTGATAGGGCGGGCGTTGTCAGCCGCCGCGTGCGGTCGACAAAAGCGCTTGCTATGAGATCAGACGATCAAGGGGGATGTATAGGTCTAAGCCCTGTCGGGCGGGGCTCATGACGCGCGTTGGCATCAGCCCCTAAGGAGGAGTGCCACAAAGCCGTCACGCGGAGGCTGCGTCATTTTTTCAAGCCGGCGTCCCGCTTGTCCAGGGCGTCCTGCAGCGCTTTTGCCAGTTCCACCATCTTGCGCGGAAGCGGCTCTTGCCGGATTTGCCTGATCAGGTCCTCAATCGCTTTGTCCGCGTCTCTGGCTGTATGTTGGTCGGTCATGAAAACCCCGCATGTCGACTTAAAATGTCTTTTACGCAGCCCGTTTGTCAACGGATCAGCCGCGAGCTGGAAGTATGGATAGAACGCCCCAAACCGGGAGAAAGGACGCGAGTTCCGCATCAGATGCGTGGTCCGGTTTCAGGAACATTCTTTCAAGGACCCGGTTAGCAGCCTGACAGATTGCACAATCCACAGGCACGCGATCGACACGGGGTCATGGAGACCATTTCATCGCGAACGGGGCCCGGCGCTGCCTCACTGAACATCGGGAGAAAACGCGGTATGGCCGGCAACTGGCGTCACATCTGCGTGGACATGCAGCGAATGTTTGCCGAAGACACGCCGTGGCGGGTTGCCTGGATGGAAGCCATTTCTCCGCAGGTCCTGGAAGTCGCGTCACGTCACAGCGAACGTACGATTTTTACGCGTTTCTGTCCGCCGGCCCGGCCATCGGATGCGCATGGCATGTGGCGGGGCTATTATGAAAAATGGTGGATGATGACGGCTGAGCACCTTCCTTGCGAAATGCTCGGCCTCGTTCCCGAACTGGCACGCCTCTCGCCGCCCGCAACGATCTTCGACAAACATGTCTACTCGCCGTGGATGGATGGCCGTCTGCATGCCGGGCTCACGAACGAGGCGGTCGATACGCTCGTCGTCACCGGCGGGGAGACGGATGTCTGCGTGTTGGCGACCGTGCTTGGCGGCATCGACCTCGGCTATCGCGTCATAATTCTCAAGGATGCGGTGTGCAGCGGAACCGACGAGACCCACGATGCGTCGCTCGAACTGCTCGGAAGCCGCTTCTCCGCACAGGTCGAGCTCATGCTGACAGCCGATTTTCTGTCGTCCGATCCGCAAAGGGGTTTGTAGCGCTGCACATCTCCCGCAAGAACGGAAAAGCCCCGGCCAAGGCCGGGGCTTTTACTTACCGGCTGGCAATTGCCGCCAGGGCAATCAGCACAGCGGCGCCGGCAATATTCCACCATCGCGTCGTGTTCTGACGACGGCGGGCGCGGACACGCTGGCGCATATCGGCGACTTCAGCACGCATCGCTGCCAGGATGTCGAGGTCGGCCTGCGTGTCGCGCGGCCTTGGGGCAGGTCGTATCACCCGTTCGTCGATCTCCTCGAGATATTCACGCCATTGCGCATCGCTTTCAAAGCCGTGTTTGCGGATATCCGTCATCTCAACCTCCCTTAGATCATGATCTCGCCGCCCGTGACGGGGATCACCGCCCCCGTCATGTAGCTGCCGAGATCCGAGGCGAGCAGGACATAGGCGCCGGCGAGTTCGGCCGGCTGCCCGGCGCGCCCGAGCAGCACCTGCTTGCCGAAGTCCTTCGTCTTGTCAGGCGGCATGGTGGAGGGAATGAGCGGCGTCCAGATGGGACCCGGGGCGACCGCGTTCACGCGAATGCCCTTGTCGGCAACCATCTCCGCGAGGCCGGCGGTGAAATTCGAGATCGCGCCCTTCGTCGACGCATAGGCCAGCAGATGCGGCGAGGGCTGGCGGGACTGGATCGAGGTGGTGTTGATGATCGCGCTGCCCCGCTTCATGTGCGGGATCGCAGCCCGCGCCAGAAAAAACGGCGCGTATATATTGGTGCGGAAGGTCTGGTCCCACTCCTCGGTGCTGATATCGGCGATATCGCCATAGGTGCGCTGGAAGGCGGCATTGTTGACGAGAACGTCGATCCGGCCAAAATTTTCAAGGCATTGGCGGACGAGATGCTGGCAATGCTCCTCGCGTGTGATGTCGCCCGGCAGAACCACGACCTTGCGGCCGGCGGCCTCGACGAGCCGCGCGGTATCGTTCGCGTCCTGATCCTCATTGAGGTAGGAAATGACGATGTCAGCACCTTCTCGCGCAAAGGCGATGGCGACCGCGCGGCCGATACCGGAATCACCACCAGTAATCAGCGCAACCTTCCCTTCAAGGCGGCCGGACCCGACATAACTGTCTTCGCCATGGTCGGGCGGCGGGTTCATCGCGTTCGTCAGGCCGGGAGGGTTCTGCTGCTGTTCCGGCTGGGGCGGAACAGGACGACGCACGTTGTTCTCAGACATCTCGGTCTCCGTATGAGTGGGTTCGATCACCCAACTCGGCGTCCGCCGCGATGTTCCCTGCTGGACAGCCGCCGGCAATCCGAGCCTGCCGCCGGCTCCAGCCTCTTTATCGTCCGCCAATTTATGGAAGGCTGCGGGAACATATCCGCCCGCTCCATGTTGGAGACTTGCTTCGAGCATAGCCTGGAGCGGTCCCTGGACTGCAGGCGCGATACATGTCGTGCCTGCAGTTTCCGTTTCTGCGATCCGACGCCTCAAGCGACATCGTCGCGACGCGCGATGAATTCCGTGTACCGGATCTGCGGGGTCAGTAGCGCCTATTCATGCAATAGACGCGTTTGATGCGAGGCTCACCTCGCATCAAACGCGTCCTGTTCAGTCAACGGTCATCAGGAGAGTTGGCCACCGCTTCAGCATGGAAGACATACCGCAAGCGCAACCAGGCGTCCTATTCCGTCGAGTCTGCAGCGATATGGCTGTCGATGCCGCGTGTCGCGAGGCCTTCGGCCGCCACATCGCGCACCCCCTTCACGCCTCGAACGAAGCGGATGAGATGGTTTCGGTCATCTTCGCTGTCGACGGCGCCATCGAGTTCGGCAACACCGTCGCGAATGGTGATCTGCAGCATGTCCAGTTCCACGCGGCCATCGTCCTCGAGCGCCTCCATGATGCGGGCCTCCAGATCATCGTCGCTGATCGTTCCACCCTCCTCGTCGGAGAATGGCGTCGGTGCGCCGGCGACGGCGCGCTCCTCGGGGTCCGACGTCACAGCAAGACGCTCGTTGTCGATCTGGTCGAGTTCCGCGCCTCCGGCGCCATAGGGTGCGTTGCCGCCGGCCTTTCGGCCGTCGTCATTATCCGAATAAGGCCAGCCGTCGCGGATATCCCGCTCTTCGTAGTCGCGAAAATCCTCTTCGCGGGATGGGTGTTTGCGATCGGTCATCGTCGTTTCCTCGCTCACAATTGGCGTTGCATGCCTAACCGATCAGGGTTCGCCCTTGTTCCACGTCGCATTTCGCTCGCCGGGAAGACCGGCGGCGACGATGCGGCTTTTGAGGAACAATCGGCGAAAAGCGTGGTTGGTCATCAATCCCGACACGCGATGCCCAACACAAGAGGCGAAGATGGCACTGACAGCACTTGCGCTCAACTGCACCTTGAAGACGAAGAGGGCCGAGGACCCGTCCTCGACCGACCGCATGGTGAAACTTCTCGCCGCGGCCATGGAGCCGTTCGGCGTCACCACGCAGTTCTTGCAACTGGCCGATCACGATATCAAGCCGGGCGTCACGTCCGATGAAGGCGATGGCGACGCGTGGCCGGCCATCCGTCAGAAGATCCTCGACGCCGACATCCTCATCATGGGCACGCCGATCTGGATGGGGCAGCCCTCCAGCGTCTGCAAGCGCGCGCTTGAACGCATGGATGCATTTCTGGAGGAAAAGGACGACGAGGGGCGCATGGTGTCCTACGGTCGCGTCGCCGCCGTTGCCGTCGTCGGCAACGAGGACGGCGCGCATCATGTCTCCGCGGAGCTTTTTCAAGCGCTCAACGATGTCGGCTTCACCATTCCCGCAAATGCCGTGACCTACTGGGTCGGCGAAGCGATGGGATCCGTGAACTTCGTCGACCTTGAGGAAATCCCGGAGGCCGTGCGCTCCACGCTCTCGCTCGTCGCACGCAACACCGTGCACGCCGCGACGCTGCTGAAGGCCCGTCCCTATCCGGGTGAAGGTGCATGACCATGGGAAAGAAAAAGAAGAAGTGGTCGCAGGACGTCACGGAAAACAGCGACGCCATGGACCTCGAAAACGGCGTCTTCAAACACAAGAGCGCCAAGAAGATCGCCAGTTCGCTCAAGCAGTCTGCCGAAGAAAGCGGCCGGCGCAAATCGAGCCCGTTCCGCTCGGCCATGTCCATGCTGACGTTCTATATCAACCGCGCCGGCAGCCAGCTCTCGAAGAGCCGGCGCGACACACTGGAAGACGCGAAAGCGGAGTTACGAAAGGATTTCGGCAAGCAGCCAAAGAAGGGCAAGTAGCCTGAGATTCATGATGCTCAGGGCGCCAAAGGCGTCACCCTTCAGGCCAAGGCGCCGTCTCAACTATCCTGCGCAATGATGGACGACCGCTTCTTCAACCAGCGAAACACCTGGATTTCATCCTCGTCCATCCAGTCCAGAAGACGTTTTGCGCTTGTCTTCATCTTCAATACCTCGCCCAGCCTGCCGGCATGAAAATCCTCGAAAACGGCCGGATGAATGTAGGATGAGCGACAGACGGCACGCGTGTTCACCAATCTTGCCGCGACCGTGTCGATCGCCTGGTTGATCTGCCGGGTGAGTTCGCGCTTGGTCGGCGGAACATCGACGGTGGCAAGCGCCTGGACGGCCATGCACGTTGCGCCCCAGGTGCGAAACTGCTTCGAGCTGAAACCGTCGCCGGCGATCTCGCGAATATAGTCGTTTACGTCCTGCGAGGAGATCGGCCGGCAGCCGCCCTCATCACACACATATTTGAAAAGGTGCTGTCCCGGCAGCTCCTGCAGCTTGCGGACCACATTGGCAATCCGGCGATCGCTGTGGACGAGGTTCCATTCCTTGCCCGACTTTCCCTTGAAACGGAACTTGAGGTTGCCGCCGTCGACCTTGACATGCCGCCTGCGCAATGTCGTCAAGCCATAGGATTTGTTCGCCTCGGCATAGGCCGCGTTGCCGACACGGATATAGAGATTGTCGAGCATCCAGACGACGGTCGCCAGCGCCTTGTCGAAAGTCAGGCCGGGCGAACGCAGGTCGTGTTCCACGCGCTCACGCAGGTCCGGCAGCCGGTTCGCGAAGTCGATGAGCCGTTCGAATTTGGCGCGGCCGCGCTCGGCATGCCAGTCGGCGTGATAGCGATACTGGCGGCGGCCGCGCGCATCCTTGCCGATCGCCTGCAAATGAGAATACGGGTTGGTGGAAATCACCACGTCGGTATAGGCAGGTGGAATCGCCAGAGCATTCAAGCGCGCGATTTCCGCGCGGTCCGTGATCCTCCGCCCGTCGGGCCCGTAATAGAGATATCCCTTGACGCCTGGTTTGCGCGTGATACCGGTTTCCAAACCTTCGATGTAAACCAACTTCGCGTGGAGGTCGGTATCGGAAGGGGCATCGGCGAACACGCGGGGCATCTGGTTCATGACGCGATAACTCGCAGACCCGTCCGCTGTTCCCGGTCTAAATCGTCGGAAGGACCTCAACGGCTCCAAGATCGCGCAGAGCTTGGAGCTGGTCGCCCGAGGGCTCGCCGTCCGCAAAGACGCGGAAAGCCTTTCCCTGGTCCTTCAGCCCCTGCGCCATTTTCAGCGCATCTGGAAAGACCAGTTTCGGCTCGTCGCGTGTGTCCGTGCCGTCGGGATCGAGCGCGCTGAGCGCGACGATCTGATAGGTGGTCGGCATCCGCCTCTCCTCTTCAACCTTCATTTCCATCCGAAACGAAATTGTCGAGCACAGCCGCACGTGCGCGTCTCATCGCCTCGATCTGATCGAGCCAATTGCGGCTCAAGACCTGCTGGATCGCCAGAGCGATGTCCTCCATGTTCCAGCCGGCATCTTCGAGTTCCACAACGAGAGCGGTCAGCTTTGTATCGATGACGGCGTTCAGTTCTTCGGTCCGGTCGTCACGGGAATCACGCATGTGCCTGGCCTTCTTGTCGTGGCGCTCTAACGTCAAGCGTCGGGCGCGGTGATATCTCGCGGCTTAACGCCTGAAATGGCATCAGGTTTCGCGGGATGGATCAGACGGCGCCGAAATGGAACCGTAACGGCATTTGGCGGTTAGGAGATGTTGGGGCAACGCAGCATCTCGTCAAAGACCTGAAACTGGATGCTGCTGCGAGAAGGAGCCGGCCTTGGCCACGGACAATCACAGCAATGGACTGCTTGCGCGCATTGACCCCGATGATTTGGCGGCGTTATCGGCGCATCTTGAGCGCGTGGATCTGGACCAGGGGCAGTTCCTGTTCCACGCCCACGAGATCATCGAGCATGTCTATTTTTTGCTAAACGGCCTATCGTCGGAAATCGCAGGCTTGCGCGGCAAGGAGGTCGAGGTGGGCTGCGTCGGCGCCGAGGGATTGTCCGGCGTGCCAGCACTTCTCGGCGTCGACAGCAGCCCGCATTATGCTTTCATGCAGGTCGGCGGGACGGCCTTGCGTATCCGCAGCGACGCCCTGAGGGACCTGATGGACGATCGACCGCGGCTAAGGTGGTTTCTCCTGCGTTTCGCGCATGTCTTCATGATGCAGATCGCCGCCACCAGCCTGGCCAATGGAAGGTTCAATGTGGAGCAGCGCCTCGCGCGCTGGCTGCTGATGTCGCAGGATCGCCTCGGCGACAACCTTCCCCTCACCCACGATTTTTTCGCGCTTATGCTTGGCGTGCGCCGGCCGAGCGTAACGGACGCCCTGCATCTGCTTGAGGGAAAACGACTGATACAATCCAGTCGCCGCCTGGTGACGATCCGCGATCGTGCAGGGCTGGAAAACCTTGCCGGTGCTTCATACGGAATGCCTGAAATGGAATACAGACGGATTATAACGGGTCATGCGGAACAGCGCACACCGCTCATTGCGACTTCGATCTGAGCGCTGAGCGAAACGGCACGCTGACAAGAACCCGGCCCTCTTCATCGGCGATATCGAAAAACTGCCCGTCCGGCTCATATCCCGCCAGAACATGCTCCGCCATGATCTCTCGCGCCGCCAACCGTGCGTCCTCGATCGCAAGCTCCAAAGTATCGAATTCCGATCCTTCGAGATCCTTTTCCGTGCGCTCTCCGTCGCGAATATTAAAGAAGTATCGCACTCTTATTTCCTCCTGCAAACCATGCGAACAGACAGCTGCGGTGCTTTGTTCCGGACGGTGTTGACCCGGCAGGTCGACGGGTCGCGCACAAGGCGACGCCGTGCGCCCGATACTCCGCTTAGAGACCAGCGCCCGCCTTGTTTTTCACGCCTGTCGGTCCCTTTGGAAACGGAACATCCCGCGATCCAGACGGTTTAGAGCGTGAAAGGAGATCTCACATGGGTATGAACAAACCGCAGGACGGTGCACCAGGCACCACGGATCAGTCCCCTCGCTGGGAAGGGCCGGAATCATCCAGACCGCGCGGCTACCTGCCTGCTGAGGACGATCCGGATACCGCGCGCGACGCGGTAGGTGAAACAAACAAGGATCCAGAGCGCAATGGAGTGACAGACGCGATGAAAGCCAAAGATGATCACAACGGACAGTCTCCCGCCGTGCAATCCCTGAAGGAAGAGCAATCCCGCCAGGCGCGACCCACCCAGGAGGGCGAGCTTGAGAAAGGGCTGGAGGACACCTTCCCCGCCTCCGACCCGGTTTCAGCCGCCAATACCTCGACCGTGAAGAAACACGTTCCCCAGGATGAAACATAGCCACCGCAGCGGGCACCGCAACACCGACACGAAAGACGGCGGCATCCCGGATGCCGCCGTTTCTCTTGAGGCGGTACGATAGAAAGAGCGGCTCCCGTCAGTCGAACAATGTCCCGCGGGCGCCTTCCTGCTCGCGTGCCAGCTGCCTTATGGCGGCTTGCGCCTCGTCGGCGCGCCACCCTGCTCTCTCCGCTCTTGCAACAAGCTCCGCGAAATCGCCCGCAGGCCCGGTGGTCATCGTTGTCGTCAGATCTTCCGGCGCCGCTATCGCCAGGTCCGCGACGGCAGGTCGCAGCGCGGCGACGCAGTCGGCGCTGCGCCCGGGATAGTCTGAACTCTCCTTGGGAGGCTCGATAGCGTGCTGATGCGGCATGGCGTTTTTCCTCGTTGGCACTACACTGCCAATCCCCGCCAACCTCCATTGTTCCCCGCCAAGGTTGGAACAATCCTTGAAAGCCGAGGTTGGCCCATTGTCCTGATGTGCAGCGGCACATGTCATGAAAGAGGCGCGCAAGAGACCATGTCCACCCATGACCCTTACACGCATTCTCAGGTCGTGATCATTGGCGCGGGCTTTGCCGGCCTTGCCTGTGCAAAGGGCCTCGGCAAGTCGGGCATCACCGTCACCGTCGTGGACCGGCGCAACCACAATCTCTTCCAGCCCCTGCTCTACCAGGTGGCCACTGCCGCCCTGTCGCCGGCCGATATCGCAGAACCCGTGCGTCGGACGCTCGGGCGATATGACAATATCCGTGTCCTGCTGGGCGAGGTTGTCGGTATCGACAGCACTGGGCATCGTGTCCTGCTGAAGGACGGCACCTCGCTCCCCTATGACGACCTCGTCATCGCGACCGGCTCGGAATACAACTATTTCGGCAACGACGGGTGGAAGCCATTCGCCCCGGGCCTCAAGACCATTCATGAAGCACGGCTCATCCGCCACCGATTGCTGTCCGCCTTCGAGCGTGCGGAGCGCGCAATCGATCCCGCGATCCGCAAACGCCTGCTCACCTTCGCCATCATCGGCGGCGGTCCCACCGGTGTCGAGATGGCCGGCGCCATTTCCGAGCTGGCGCGCCAGATGATCCATCATGACTTCAAGGCCATCAACAAGAACGAGGTCGATGTCCTTCTCATCGAAGCCGGGCCCCGCATCCTTGCCGCCTTCCCGGAGAAACTCGCGGCCTACGCGCATGCCTATCTGACGGATATCGGCGTTCGGGTCCTGACCGGCCGCAGCGTGACCAAAATTGACGCCGACTCCTTGTCGCTGGGCGACGAGCGCATCGAAACAAGCTGCATCGTCTGGGGTGCGGGCGTGCGTGCCTCGCCCGCTGCGCGCTGGCTTGGCGTGGAAGGCGGGCAGCAGAGCCGCATCCCCGTGGAACCGGATCTGTCGCTGCCCGGGCATCCCGATATCGCGGTCATCGGCGACACGGCCCTGGCGACGGATGAGGATGGAAAGCCGCTTCCGGCACTGGCGCAGGTCGCCAAGCAGCAGGGTGAGTATGTGGCGGATCGCCTGCGCCATAAACTGACCGGCCGCACGCACACGGCACCGTTCCGGTTTCACAACCGTGGCAACACCGCCGTCATCGGCCGCAACGCCGCGATCTTCGATTTCGGGTCCTGGACCCTGAAGGGCCGCATGGCCTGGTTCCTGTGGGCCCTCGTCCACGTCTATCTGCTGGTGAATTTCGAAAAACGCCTGCTGGTCAGCATTCAGTGGATAACGCGGTACTTCACCCGGCAACGCAGTGCACGCCTGATCGACGAGAACCACGGTCGCGACGACGACACATCGGATCCACCCGACAAACCGTTCGAGAACCCGCCGGCAGCGGGGCGTTAATTCCGCGAGGTCGACAAGGCCGGAGGCGGCCTGCGTCGCCTTCACGAGCCAAACAGGAGGACGCTATGGAAGCGATGGAAGAACAATTCTGGTTTCTGGCGATTGCGGGCGGTGCGCTGCTCCTGGGGGCTGTGCTGGTTTACGGTATTATGAAGCAGCGACGCCTGTCACCAACGGACCGCGCGCAGCAAAACCGGAAGGTCAGAAGCCTCTATGGAAAGGACACCGCCGCCGCAACGCCGCCGGTCGACGACGGTTCGGACCAAACCCGCGCACGGACCGGGCCTATCGTTCTGGCGGTCCTGTTAGTCGTGGTGGGCTGCATTCTCGGCTATTTCGTCATCAGGCAACCGACGGCGCCCTCCCCTTCCGTCGAGGGAAAGGAAACCAACGATGCCCAACCTGCCGCCCCGGCTGACAAGAATGCCCTGCCCGGCCAGTCTTGAGCGCGCGGCCTACGTCTCTTTCGCGTAAAACATGCGAGCCGACGACTCTACGACAAAGCGATGCTTGGCGGGATCGAATGTAGCGTCGGCGAAGGTATCGAAGAGATATCTGGCAAAGCTCTCTCGCGCTTCGTCCGAGGCGTCAAACCATGGCTGTGCAGTCAGGTCGTCGAAGACCGACTGCAGCGCGCCCAGTTCTTCAGGGTCGAATGCGCCGTAATGTGTGTAGCTGCACATGCTCACCTCCTGAATAACAAGAGGAAAGCTTAGAGAACTTGCAACCCAATACAAAGCAGGAACACTGTACGAAAGCGTACAGTGTTCGGGCCGCTCAGCGCCGGCGCGGGTGGACGCCTACATGACCCCGGGGCGCCCGATATCGTCCTCGAGCATCTTTCTCGCACGGTTGACCCGGCTCTTGACCGTGCCGATTTCACAGGCGCAAAGCCTTGCCGTGTCGATGTAGCTGACACCCATCGCCACCAGCAGCAATGTGCGGCGAGTGCTGAAAGGAATGCGCTTGAGCGCTGACCGCAATTCGCTGCGGCAGACCGCCCATTCCTGCGGCGCGCTGATGCTGATCCGTTCGAAAAGCTCCGCATCCATGCCTGCGGGCTCCCGGCAGCGGCGCCGATATTCGGTGTTGAAGGTGTTGCGCATGATCGTGAACAACCACGATCGGAGATTTGTATTCGGGCGAAACTGATGGGAGGACCGCAGGGCCCGCATCACCGTTTCCTGAACGAGGTCTTCGCGATCGCTGATTGCACGACACAATTGCCGCGCAAACCGCCTGAGGGCAGGCAACTGGGCTTCGATCTGGGCATGAACTGTCTGCTCGATGGGGGCAATAACCAAGGCGTCCATTCGTTCCTCCATTTCAAAGGGAACGAGACGGCTTCAAAGAGGTTGCGGTACGTTATCGTACGGATCACCGCACGGAAATGCGCACGCGGTCGCGCTTCGCGATCGGCGGGACCGCACGGTTTCCGGCAAAACGCGAAGGCGTATTCCGATCAGTCCAAGGGACGAGCGATGCTTGTCCCGATGAGGCGCTCATATTGCCGCTCGCATTCGCCATAGGCGTCCCGCGCGAAGGCGACCAGCCCCGCCCTGTCGCGGACGCTGACGACACCCCGTTCGGAATAGATGAGCTTCTTGCCCTCCAGCACGTGGAGCGCCGTGGTGATGCTGGGACGCCTGACCGCAAGCACCATCGACATGAACTCGTGCGTCAGACTGATCTCCGTTCCGTCCACACGGTCATGGCACATCAGGATCCAGCGGGCGAGACGCTCGCCGATCTGGTGCACTGCGTTGGAGAGCGAGGTGTAGGCCTGCTGGACGGTCAGCGCCTGGACGTAACAGGCAAGCAGCCGCTGGATCTCCGGATCTTCGGCCATCATCGACTTGAGCGCGGGCGTGGCAATCCGGTGCGCTTCGCCCTGGATCTGCATGTGGACCGAGAACGGATCGGCATCCACGTCCAGAATGGCCGAGGCGGGATACATGCCATCCCTGCCGATGATGCCGATTTCGCTGCACCGTCCATCAGGCGATCGGATAACCACCGATGCTATGCCGCTTTCGAAGAAGTAGGCGTGTTTCATCGGCTGCTGGGGTGAAGACAGCTGATGCCATCGGGGAAGCCGCACCCGTTCGAGATGCGGCAAAATCCGTTGCAGGCTCGCTTCCGGTAAACGCCGGAGAAGGTTGTTCCGAAACCCGCCGTCACAACCAGCTGCCATCAATAAATCCAATGCAGTCCCATCGACCGCATATCCGCCAAAGGCCTCGGTCTCTCCCAAAGTCAATGGCTGTCCATCTATGGCCATACAATCGGCGAAACAACCCGGTGCGGAGGGTCGGTACGAAAGCGGACAGAGGTCTCCCGCCCCCAGGCGCCGCATCGCATTCGTACGGTTTCGTACGGAGCTTTTACCCGCGGAACTTCCCGCCGCCGCGTGCATTTCGAGGGCTTCACCGGGAGGAACACCATGCAACACGTCGACAGCAATCGCTCTGTAGCGCAGGTCACGGTGTATGACGTCGTGCTCTACTGCAGACAGCAGGGCATACATGAAGCGGAAGCCCGGAAACTGGTCCGCCTGATCGGGCCATTCGCGGACCGCTTGGCGATCCAGATGAACCTGACGAAACGACCGGTCCGTTTCCGCTAAAGCCAGCGGAGGCCGTCCGTCCTTGACGATGTTCTGATATAGAACGCTTGCGGTTTAACTCTCGAGCCCACGCCTATATCTTGTCGGACTGAACAGCAGTGCGACAGAGGGCATTCGTGACGGGCAGACTGAGCCATCGGGAAACAAAACTCGGCCGTAACCGGCGTCTGGACACTGCGGGGAACGCCATTTGGCCCGCGTTCCGCTACGGTGTCGTCGGCCTCCTGATCTGGCTTACGGCATCCTGCCACGCGTGGGCGCAACAGCCCGTACCGGCGGGCTGGACGAAACAGACCTTCGACTTCGGGAGCGCGGACCTTCGGGGCGAAATCCTCGTTCCCGCCAACGCCGATTTCCAGACCGTGGAAATTCAGCCTCGCCAGGCGGGTACCGCCGGCAACGTGACGGTGGTCGGCAAGATCGCACCTTCGGCGACTGTGCCGGCGGACGTGACCATCATGGCGCTGGATCTGGAATATCCGGCGGCGGCATTACGGGTCTGCCTCTACGAGGCGGGATTGATTGGCCTCGAAGTTTTCTCGCGATCCGTCGGGGACGACCTGTCGAGCGCATCCGTGCGCAGCATGCGCGTCAAAGACGGCCGGTTCGAGCAGGTGGCTTATTCGCACTGCCTGACACGCGGCACCAAGCTCCTCGTCTTTCATTTCATCGCCTCGCCCGCCGGTACGGACGAGGAAAGCGCCTTCGCGACCGGCGGGAACATCGAGACATTCGCACGAACGGCGCTCGATGGCCTGACCTTTGCCGACGGGAAGCCGGTGAGCCATTGGGCCGGCATGACCGATGTAACGCTTAAGCTCGGGTCACGCACCGTGGCCCTGCCGGTGTCGCCCGCCTGGAGCATCGCCATCAACGACTTCCAGGGCGGCATCCCAGCCGAGCTCAACATGGTGCGCAAGCGCGATGGCAAGGATGCCGGCCTCGTCTGGCTGGGTGCTTTCGATGCGCCCGCCGGCTTCGACATCGCACGCGATGGGGAAACGTTCCTGCGCGATTTCATCGCCAGGCAGTCGCCGGATTTCGGTAGCGCGAAACTGCTGTCGAGCGACAGCGCTTCGCCGCCCGATGGCGTCGAGGGCACGAAGAACCATTTCCACTTTGACATCGCCACGAAAACCGGAGGCGAGGCCGGAGAGGTTTTCGCAACCGTCGCCCTGAGCGGCGACAGGCTCTACACCGCTGCATGGTGGTCGCCGCCCGTGTCCGGCGATGGTCGCGCCGCGTTCATGGCCCGCCTGCCCGGCATGACGGCCTTCGATCTGGCACGGCGGGCGGCCGACCGGATGATGGCCGCGCCGTAGCGTCCGGCGCGCCAAACCGAATTTCCGAAGAATATTCCAGGCCGCGCGGACGTCGAACAATCGGGTACGGGCTGGGGCGCCCTACGAACACGCAGATGGAGGACAGCACGATTTCGAACAGACCGGAACTGCGCGAGCTTTTCCCCCTCCCCTATGCGCACTGGTACGCGGCATCGCTCTTTGCCGACGTGGGGCGCCCCGCACGCGAAATCCTCTCCCGGCTCGGCATCGACGCTGCCCGCTGGCAGCACTGCAACAATCGTTACGGGCAGCTTCACTTCGCCAATACGGGTTGGGTTGCCGGCGCCTATGCCCGCGAGGGCTTGCCTGAGCCCGAGCAGGACCGCGCGCTCTTCGATCATCTGACCGAACATGACGGCATCGACCTTCCCGTGCACGAGCCGTTCAGCATGCGCCGGCAACTCGGCACCCTGCGGCGGGCGGTCGAGGCCAACCCGCGCATCGGCCCCTTCTCGGATGTCGACTGGGTCGCGCACTACATCTGCGAGCGGCGCTTTCCCGTTATCCGCTACGTTCACGATGGCAGCCATGTCTGCGTCGACGGTGCTCCGATCTCAGATCGAAAGGGGGTGCCTCTCGCCGGCATCGACCTTTTGACCTTCCGCCAGCTTGGCGACCGCTGGTTCTGTGACGCCAAGCGCGTCTACGGCCAGGGCGAGACGCCCACGAAAATCTTCTGGTTCGTCGCGCGCGGCGCCGATCCGGAAAGCTTTACCGTGCTGAACGAGCGCTACGGCGCCGACAAGGCCGCCGGCTTCTACATCACCAACCTGCGCCTGCCGACGGAGGAGCCCGGCACGTTCGAAATCGTGAGCTATTATTACGGGCGCGGCCAGAAACCCGGCATCCATGTCGATGAGAGCCACTATGCGAAGGACAGCCGCAAGGTCTATGCCTATGGCGTCGAAATCAAGGGCGCGGACGCACCGAGCTTCCACGCGATAGGCGACGAGGGTCGGTATTTCGCCGACAGGAACCGCATCTACTGGGAAAACCGTCCGATCCCCGAGGCGGACCGGCAAAGCTTCACCTGCGCGTCCGAGGCCGGCCAATATTGCGCCTACGACAAGGACCGGCCCTTCTCGCGTGGGGAGCCGAAATCGGTGTCAGCCGAATTCGAACATTGGAGCTCCTATTTCGAGTCGCATCCCGAGCTCACCGGCACCTGGTGGCATCGCGAAAAGGCACGGCGGGAGCGTGGGGTCTCGGACGCCGCCGAGCCGGTCCCCATGGGCGGGCCCTATTTCAGCGAAGGAGGCCGTGTCCTGGTCCGGCCGGCACGTCCGCGTGATGGCGCGTGGGTCTCGCTGGATCATTTCGACCATGACAGCCTTCGCCACATCGTCGATGTCTTTGCCGAGGACAGGCACGGGCTGCGCTATTTCGAACCGGGGATGGAGCGTTACGGATGCTCGCCGGTCAGGGGTGCCGACCCCGCGAGTTTCGAGCGTGTGTCCGGCCCCTGGTTTCGCGATCGCCGGCAGGCCTATTATTTCGACAGCACGGCGCCCATGCCGGCGCTTGTTATCGTCAAGGCGGATCTGAAGAGTTTCGAGGTGCTCGGCGGCGCCTATGCGCGCGATGCCAAGGGGCTGATCGTCGAGGGCGTGCGCAAACGCGGCATCGATGATCCCGATGCTGTCGAAGCGCTCGGCTGCACCTTCGCCCGTATGGGCGAGACGCTGCTTTACCGGGGTAAACCCGTCACCAGGCCCGGGAAGGTCGATCCCGCAACGGCGCGTGGCGTCCACGAACAGCTTCTGATCGATGCTGAGGGACACATGCTTTTCGGCGGCAGTTATCGCAAGCCCCTCCCCGGCATCGATACCGCCACACTGACCTTCCTCAACCGCATTTTCGCGGCCGACGCGCGGCATGTCTATGCCCTTACCGATTCCGGCCTCGTCGCGTGCCCGGAGGTGGACCGCACCCGCGTGCGGACGCTGGGGCACTATGCCGTGCATGTCGGAGACGTCAAATTCCAGGTCGTCAGCGGCCGCGTTCAACAATTCCCGTTGGAGGAGCCGGTGTGAGCGACTGGCGGATCCCCTTGCCATACGTCATGACTGCGACCACGATCGACATCAGAACACCGAGGCGAAGCGAACCCAGATGATGACCACTCCAAGCCGCGACCATAGACGATACACGATCCTCATGACCGTGCTGGCATTCATCATCATCGCGGCCTGCATGCGTCTTCCCATTCCCGGCATCGATCTTATTTCGGCAAGTCTCCAGCTGGCGCAGTCCGGCGGCATGGAGCGGCTGTCGCTGTTCGCTTTGGGAACCGTTCCGCTGTTCAGCCTGCTGGCGCTCGTCGAACTCGTGAGACTGGTGGCGCCGGACCTGGCGGAACGGCTGGGCCATGCCGGCTGGCCAAGGCTGCTCTTCGGCATTGCCGTGCTGCTTTTGACCGCCCTGCAGGCCTACGGTGTGTTGACGGCATTCGTCGCCATGGGCCTCATGGCCGATACGCTCGGCGCCATGGTCCTGGGGATCGCAGCCTTTGTCGGCGTATCCGCCCTGTTGCTGTGGCTGAACGATGCGATCCGGCTTCCGGGCCTCGGCAGCGGCATCTGGCTGCTCATGACGATCCCCATGTTTTCGCGCGTGCCTCGGGAAATCGTCATGTCCATTGAAGCGGTCCGATCCGGCATCATGCCGCCGTGGCATCTCTGGGCGCTTGCCGGCGCCGTCGTCATAGCCGTCGCCATCGTCGTGGCGCTGAACCGGCTGCTGCTCGATACCCGTCGGAATGACGGCATGCGGCAGGATACGCCCTTGAGCGTTCTCCTCTGGCCTCCGTTTCTAGCGGGCATCGCCACCGGATATCTGATGGTCGCTCCCATCATCCTGCTACCGGCCTCGCTCGAAGCTGCGCCATGGCTCGCCACGGCGATGCAGACCGTGTTCATGAGCGTGCTCATACCGCTTTTCGTCTATGGTTATTTCCGGCAGCTGCCGGTCGATCGCCGGGCAGACATGAAGCCGATCCTGACCGTCGTGGCCTTGTCGCAGGTGCTGCTCTGCGCGGGCCTCGGGCTGCTGCCCCTGATCGTCTTCGCGCCAGCGGCACCCACCGGCCCCGCACTCATCGTCTGCGTTACGGTCGTCCTCGCCCTGGGGCGGGTTCTGGTGAGCGACCGCCGGCAGACCCGATGAGGCATTTGCCCGGCCAACTGAACTCTCGGGTCAGGCCGTCGCGAAACGACTCATGGAATGCGCAGTTATACCGCGCTAAATCGCGCAAAACCGCACGCCCCGTCAGACGTGCATAATGCGCGATAATCGATGGATTACAGGACTAAGGTAGGCGTCCCGCATGAAGGGCAAAACCGAGATGAGCCGCTGGAATTATAATGGTGAGACTGACGGATAAGATGGGAAAAAGACCGCGCATCAATTCAGCAACGATGGACACGAAAATCCCGTAGCAAACGACCATCAGCGGAATCACCGCACAACTCAGACCAAACCAGTATCGCCGCCTCGCTTGCGCTAATACTGCTTGCCTTCCGCGAATATAATCCAACGAGAGCCTGAGAAATATACAAATTGCCGACACGCTGAGAATCGCCAGGCCGATACCCATTCCGCTACCAACGGTGCGCTGTACATTTTCGACCCCGCCGTGCGAAAGCGCAGACCACGCGCTTTCCAGGAAGAAACGACCGCTATCCATCCCCACCAGCACGGCAAAATAGCCGGCAAGGAGCGTCGCTGGAAGCGCAAACACAGCCAGTTCAGCAATGTAAACACCGCGCGCACGCAGTGACCACATTCCCGATGCGCCAACTCCTGTTTCTTTGTTTTCGCCTCGATCGTTTTGACCCATTTTACCGGTTCATATGGGATTGAAAGCAAGACCTTCTGCAAACCCGCTAGGCTGTTCTCACGCGCGCTTGATGTTGGCGGCCAGCATTTGCCTGAAGTCGTCGATCTGGGCTGGCGTGAGGACACGCTTGGGCAGCATGTTGAACAGGCGCGGCCCCTGGAAGAGGAGGATCACCTTGCTGTTCTCGGTCCATTTGAGGTAGTCGGCCCAGGGGATGTTCCATTCGCCTTGCTCTGCGGTGCTCTTGAAGCCATCTTCCGACCAGGCAATCGTCATCGGGTGCTGAAGGGTTTTCTGGGCTGCGTAGGCCTTGCGGGCAAACACGGGAGCGGCGAAGAAATATTGGTAGAACGGTATCGCGATCACAACCGCCACACAGATGTAGAAGAATGCCGCGTAAGGCTCAACACGAAGCCGCAGCGCCGGTACGAGGAACGAGCCGAGCAGCAGCGCAACGAATATCAGCCAGCAAACGAGCGGCCGGAGTGACGTTGCATTTTTCAGGATGAACAGCTTGTTGGCCGCGACATAGTCGTCGGCGGTCAAGGTGAGGGTAACGCTGCGGTTCGTATCGCTCATTGCCTGCCTGGTAAGGGTCTGTTTCAGCTCTTTAACAGCAAACGTTTGTGACGTCTAAAAGCAACGACTGCGACGTGCAAAAAATCAGGATTTCGGCGACATCTGGTGGATAAGAAGGTGCTGAACGGGCTGCCGATGAACAAACTCGGCCTCCACGCACAACAGCAGGCTATTGTCATGACGGTCAGAACAAGGAGAAGATCATCATGCCGGCGAAGGCTATGAGCAATATGATGTAAAACGGACGGAAGAGATAGAAGCGCTGCCAGTTCGTGAGGCCGAGAGCATTGATATGAACACGCTCATCAAGCTTCAGATTGTCGACGCCGCTGTCGACGGAAAAATCACCGCCGTTGCTCTTATAAAATCGGTACTCCCTGACCTGCGTGACAATTTGGTGAGCCGCCAGAAGAATGACTGCCAAAAACGCTGCTGAAAAAAGCAAGATTTCCACTAACAGCAAAACTGGAAGACTCCTCTTCAACTCCCTTGGGCAGGCGTAAATAGCAGCCAGCGTCTCTATGACCAATGGCGATGCGCTCCCTTTGAGACGCTTCGAAGACGCGTGTAAACCCGATCTGTGAGCCCATGGAGGAGAGCCGGTCAGTCCATCGCCTCGTTTGATATCTCGATGAGGTTCTTCTCCTGGAACAGGCCATGGCCGCGCTGAAACAGCACCAATTGCGGCCAGGTAAATCCTGTCGTCTTGCTCATGAAGATCGGCGGCTTGCCCTTGGGGCTGTATTCAATGACAAAACCGGCCAGTTCCAAGCCCAAAGAGGGCATAATCACGCTGTTATGGTGCCAATAAACCGCACCAGCGGCCCGCCCCAGTGTCGAGTAGACGTGTTTCGGATCATCCTTGAAAACGGACACATCATGAAACCTGACGTCGATAATGTCGGATTGGCCAATCGAAATATAGGTCAGGAACCCGTCCTGAAACGAGCACAGTGGCGCGTCGCGATGACGAAACTCGTTTAATGCCACGCGTCCATTGGATAAGGCCTCTTCCTGCGTTTCGTCGAGAGGACCCATGATGTGCTCGAATTTGGCGACCTCGGCTCGCGACATGCCAAACTTCAGCGGCCCCAGACCTTCTTGTGGAAGCACATTCCAAACGACGCTCATCTTGTACAAATCTCTCCAGAAAGCCTGGTTTGCCCCATGTAAAGCGGAACCAGCGCCAGAATAGGTATTTTTGCAGCGATCTCCAGCGAGCAGGTTGCTCACGGTTCCAGACCCTGTGCCGTTGGGACCGGCGACCGATTAGGACAGCACGGATATGGCCTTGCCGCGCGCGACCGGTCGCGCATGTCGTTGATCAAAAGGTCGATGCTGCGTCGCAGCCGACGAGCCGGGAAAGCGGCTCTCGGCCACTGGTCCGGATGAAGCGGAAATGACCGCTCGACACGGGGCCCGGGTCGGGTTCGCAGTCGAAAAGCCATGCCTGCCGCGGCCGTCACTATATAGTAACGTCCGATATACGGTTCATTCGTTGTTCAAAAATTGGGGGTTTAAAAATCGGAAAGGCTTTTTCAGCCGACGAAGCCGAAAACCACGGCGCTGACGAAGATGAAGGCACCGGCAAAGAGCACGGTGCTGACGAGGGCCTGGCGCTCCGCCCGGCGGGCACGGCGCGAGCCGAAGGTTGCGTAAGTCGCACGGCTGTCGAGTTTCATATCGCGCATTGCCACCGTCCTTTGCTCGAGCGTCTGCTTATCGCAGGTTGGCCAGGAGGAGCGCTTCATTCCGCTCCGGGAGTTATTTCTATAGGATCCCTATAAGATTGGTAGGGTATTTTTTCTCATTTTGGCCGCAATCGTAAATTCGCGTTTCTCCCTTCTTCCAGCGATGACTTGCCACAGTGGGTGACGGGTTGCAGGGCAAGGCGTTCTAGGCCATAAATCCCGCCCCACCTGTCGGAGGCAGCCGTCATTGCGAGTGTTGCGGGCCGTGCGTGAATGTCACGCCACGACGCCTCCCCTGCGCTCCTCCCGCCCCGACAGCACCGGACACGACTGCGGACCGACCAAAAAGGAGAACGCATCATGGGCGCAACGGGACACCTTGGCACAGCCTGGCGCAAGCGCGACTATCACCGTCAGTGGCTCTGGCGGGAGGCAAACCGCCTGTTTGATTTCTTCCAGAACCGGGCCTTCAATCCGCTCGGCGGCTTTCACGAACTCGACGTCGACGGTCGCCCGCTCAATGCCGGCAACCCGGTGCGCGGCATTCATTCCACCGCCCGCATGGTCCATTGCTTTGCGATCGGCAGCCTGCTCGGCCGACCCGGCTCCGACGATATCGTCGACCACGGCATGAAATTCCTCTGGGAAAAGCACCGCGACCACGAACGCGGCGGTTATCATTGGTCGCTCGACAATGCCGGCCTGCTGGATGCCACCAAGCAGGGCTATGGCCATGCCTTCGTGCTGTTGGCCGCCTCGAGCGCCAAGCTTGCCGGCCACCCCGATGCCGACCGCATGATCGCCGACGTGACCGAGGTTCTGGACAAGCATTTCTGGGAAGACCGTCACGGCGCCATTGCGGAGGAATTCGAGGCCGATTGGACGCCGGTTGCCGGCTATCGCGGCCAGAACTCGAATATGCACCTCACCGAGGCCCTCATGGCGGCATACGAGGCGACCGGCGAGCGCTTCTATCTCGACCGGGCCGAGAGCATCGCCGACCTCATCATCCGCCGCCGTGCCGCCGAGAGCGGTTTCCGCGTGGGAGAACATTTCGACGAGAACTGGATGCTGGATCGCGATTACCGCGGTAACGAGATGTTCCGCCCCTCCGGCACCACGCCGGGCCACTGGCTGGAATGGACCCGCCTCGTGCTCCAGCTCTACGCACTCGGCGGCCGCAAGCATGCCTGGATGCCGGAGGCGGCGAAGGCCTTGTTCGACCACTCCATCGCATTGGGCTGGGATACGGAAAAGGGCGGCTTCTACTACACGCTCGATTGGGACGACGTCCCGGCCAAGCGCAACAAGCTCTGGTGGCCCATGGCCGAGGGCGTGGGCGCCGCCGCGTTTCTGTGCGAACATCTGCCCGATGATAAGCATGAAATCTGGTATCGGCGGATCTGGGACTCGATTTCCCGCCATTTCCTCGACAACGAGCGCGGTGGTTGGCACGAAGAGCTCACGGAAGACCTCACGCCGAGCTACACGCTGTTTGCGGGCAAGAGCGATATCTATCACGCCCTCCAGGCCTGCCTCATCCCGCTCTATCCGGCAACCGGCAGCCTGACGCGCGGCATCATCGAAGCCGGCCAGCGCTGACATCTGCTGCCGCGCCGAGACCGACGGGATCCGAAACGCCGCCGCACCGGCGGCGTTTTACGATGTGGTGTTCCCGGCACCATGCACGCAGGACGATGCAGGACCGCCAAGGGGACGATAGCGACGGCGCCCGCCCCGGCCCGGAAGCCGGCTCGGCTTTTAACGACATCCTCCAGGCCGCAATCGTCTCCATGCCGGCCGTCGTCGCCGGCGAAGGATTTTTCTCCCGCAGACCCTTTCGTAAAATAGATTGTCTACTGATTTTATAGAAATCCTGAAAGGCTACGCTTTCCGCCAACAGGGAGCACCGCCATGGGGATCATCGAACAGCAGCCGATCGACTACACCGTTCATCCGCGCGTCAACTCCAGCGATCCGGTCCCGCCGCGGCCGCGGCCACAGACGCCGGCCCATATCATCACAAGCGATGCCGAAGCCATCGAGGTTGCTCAGCGACTGGCTGCGGAGTTTAGCGCCGGCGCGGCACTGCGCGACCGTGAAGGCCTGCTTCCCCTTGCCGAAATCGATGCCTATTCCCAGAGCGGCCTGTGGGGCATCAACGTGCCCAAGGCCTATGGCGGGGCGGGCGTTTCCTACCGCACCCTCGCCCGCGTGATCGCCATCATCGCGGCGGCGGACTCCTCCATCGCACAGATCACCCAGAACCACCTCTCCATCAATGGCCATATCGAGCTCGACGGCACGGAAGCGCAGAAGCGCGAGTTCTTCGGCTGGGTCCTCTCCGGCCTGCGTTTCGGTAACGCCTTCTCGGAGCTGAACAGCAAGAATGTCGGCACCTTCGAGACGCGGGTGGCGTTCGATGGAGACGAGGCCGTCGTGAACGGCGAGAAGTTCTACACGACGGGCGCCCTGCTCTCCCATATCATTCCCGTCGTTGCCCTGGACGATGACGAAAAAAGCTACCTCGTCTTCGTCGACAGAGAGGCGCCCGGCATCACCGTCACGAACAACTGGTCGAGCTTCGGCCAGCGCACGACGGCATCCGGCTCGGTCAGGATCGAGAATGTGCGCGTGCCGAAAAGCCGCGCGCTGCCTGTCCTCGCCTTCGATCGGCCGACAGTGGCCGGCCCGGTTTCGCAGATCATCCAGGCGGCCATCGATGCCGGCATTGCGCGCGGTGCCATCGATGACGCCATCGCCTTCATCAAGACGCAGAGCCGTCCGTGGATCGACAGCGGCAAGGAAACCGCGGGCGAGGACCCTTTCACCATCGCCGCCATCGGCGATCTGAAGATCAGGCTGCATGCCGCCGAGGCGCTGCTCGATATCGCGGGCGACGCCATCGATGCCGGTCTGGCAAACGCCACGGAGGACACCATCGCCGAGGCGACCGTGAAGACTGCGGAAGCCAAGGTGCTCACGACCGAGATCGCCATCCTCGCCACGAACAAGCTCTTCGAGTTGGCCGGAACGCGCTCCACCCTTGCCAAGCACAATCTCGACCGCCACTGGCGCAACGCGCGGGCGCACACCCTGCACGACCCCGTGCGATGGAAGTTCTTCCACGTCGGTAATTACTACCTGAACGACCTCAATCCACCGCGCCACGCCTGGAGCTAAACCGGCCCGAGCCGAAAGGCTGACCGCCGTAAACCGAGGAAGGCCGCCATACGCTGGGTGCGACATGCGGCGGTAAAGTTCCTGTCAACGAGATGGCCCGCGAGCCTGGCGGGCCACAGTTCTACCATTTACTGCGGGATCAAGTGCGACATGGTTCATGATCGTGAACTCTCCGATTACGAGAGGCATTGCACATGAGAGCCCTCCTCCCATAACAGAACTTGCCTCCGTGACAGAATGACGGGTTGCGGACGGCGGGGCCCGCTCGTATCTGATCATCTCTCGATGCGCGTTCGTCCGGGGAGGAATCAGGTGGGTCTGTCGCAGAATCTCGTTCGCCGGCTGGAAAATCCGGCCTTGTTCCGGGCTATTGCCGATGGCGCGGGTGCGGCGACGTTCGAGGTGTTCAACCCGTCCACCGGCGAGGTCCTTGCCACGCTTCCCGATATGGGCGCGGAAGAGACGCGGGCGGCCATCGAACGCGCCGCCGTCGCGCAGACCGAGTGGGCGGCGCAGACCGCGCGCGAGCGCTCCGACACCCTCTGGCGTTGGCACCAGCTCATCGTGCAACACACCGATGACCTCGCCATCATCCTGACGGCCGAGATGGGCAAGCCGCTCGCGGAGGCGAAGTCCGAGGTATCGCACGCCGCCGCCTATCTGCAATGGTATGCCGAAGAAGCGAACCGCATCTACGGCGAGACGATCTCCGCCCCTTCCCGCGACCGGCGCATGATGGTCATCAAGCAGCCCATCGGTGTCGTGGGCGCCATCACGCCCTGGAATTTTCCGGCATCGATGGTGGCACGCAAGATTTCGCCGGCGCTTGCGGCGGGCTGCACGGTCGTCCTGAAGCCTGCCGAGCAGACGCCGCTCGTCGCCGGCGCCATGTTCGCGCTGGCCGAGAAGGCCGGGTTCCCCGAAGGCGTGGTCAACCTCATCTACGCATCGGAAGGCGATGCCGTCGGTCGAGAGCTTTGCAGCCACCCGAAGGTGCGCAAGATCAGCTTCACCGGTTCGACGGAGGTGGGTCGGCTGCTGATGCGGCAATGTTCCGACCAGGTGAAGAAGCTCAGCCTGGAACTCGGCGGCAACGCACCCTTCATCGTTTTCGATGATGCGGACGTCGATGCTGCGGTGGATGGCGCCATCCAGGCGAAGTTCCGCAATGCCGGCCAGACCTGCGTTTCGGCCAATCGGCTCTACGTGCAGGCCGGCGTCCATGACGAATTCGCGCGGAAATTCACCGAGCGCGTCGGCACGCTGGCGGTCGGCGACGGGTTCGATCCGGCCGTTTCCATCGGTCCGTTGATCGACGACCGCGCGCTCGCCAAGATCGAGGCCCATGTCGCCGACGCCGTGGCCAAGGGCGGCAGCATTCATTGCGGTGGCCGGCGCTACGAGGGTGCCGGCACCTTCTACGCGCCGACGGTCCTGACGGACGTCACGCGCGACATGCGCGTCGCCCAGGAGGAGACCTTCGGGCCGCTTGCCCCAATCATCCGTTTCGAGGATGCGGATGCTGTCGTGCGGGAGGCGAACGATACGATCTACGGGCTCGCCGCCTACTTCTACGCTTCGAATCTCAGCCGCGTCTGGCGCGTCGCCGAAGCGCTGGAATACGGCATGGTTGGCATCAATACCGGGCGCATGTCCTCCGAAGCCGCCCCCTTCGGCGGCGTCAAGCAATCCGGCATGGGTCGAGAAGGTTCCCGCCACGGGCTGGAGGATTATCTCGAGATGAAGTATCTCTGCATGGGCGGGATCTGACGGGACGGGAACAGCGAGCGCCCTGCCCCGTTTTCTTCCCATCGCGGAACCGATATCCGTAATCATGCCGGCGTTCCGTATATATGAGACCGATAAAATGCTGGTTGCACGATGGAGGCCGGCATGATCACCCGGCGCTGCCGGCATCGGATTGGCGCTGAAAACCATCGAAAAGAATCTATACAGTATCTATAGAATGTGATTTTTTACCCGCTTGAGCCTGTGCGACCTGAAACCACCTTCGGCAAGGAGCAGACGACATGGGTACGATTTCGTCGACGCTCGACCATCCCTCGCGCACTGCTGCCGTTATCGGTACGGAGGACGAGGCCTTAACGATCATCCGCACGCTCGCGGGTGTCTTCGGCGGTACTACGGGCGAGCCCGGCACGGCCGAGCTGCGGCTGGAACTGCTTTCGCGCTCCGGCCTCTTCGGCATATCCGTGCCCACCGACAATGGTGGCATCGATGTTTCCAACACGGTGCTGGCGACGATCTGTTGCGAGGCTGCGGTGCGCTCCGCCCCGCTCGCCGATATTCTGGCCGCCCATTTCGTCGGGCTTGAATCTCTGCGCAGCCACGGAACGGAGGGCCAGCGCAAGACCGTGTTCGCCGCCGCGCTCGCCGGCGCGCGTGTGGCTCGCGGCGCCGCGCGGTCGGGCGAAGCCCTGCCGATCCTGTCGAATGGAGTTGCCTTGCGCTTTGGTGGCGAGGTCTTCTGCACCCCCTGCGCTCGCCACGCCGATTGGATGCTGCTGCCGGTGCAGACCGGCGGACGGACGGGGAAACTCCTGTTGCCCGTTCGCGCCGAAGGCGTGCATTTCGTCGCGAATACCTGCGAGCCCGCGCCGGGAGCCGCACAGGCGGCCGAACATGTGCTGTTGAAGGATGTCGCGGTGGAGCCGGACTTCCTGCTTCAGGCCTCCGGAGATGCGGCGCCCGTGGCCGTTCCCCGCTCGCTCGGCCTGCTTCTGGAGGCGGCGTGCCGGCTCGGTGCCGCGCGGGGCGTCCTGGAAAGGCTTCTGGATGCGGGTGATGCGGACCCTCTCGCGGTCGGGCTGTTCACGGCCCGCCTTGCCGCTACCGAAGCGATCATCGCGGATGCAGGGCGCGCGATCGACGCGGCGCAGATCGGCCTTGCCGATCAACATCGCATCAATGCGTTCCAGGCATCCGCGTCCGCGCTGGCTTCTGCGCAGGCGGTGGCGCATGACGCTGCATCAGCCGGCCGCGAGCCGCCGGCCGATATCCCCCTCACCGCGCAGGCGATGGAAGCGCTGGCCGAAAGCGGACGGATCACGATCGATGCCCACAGGAGCGGGGCGCGGGACGTTTAGGCGCAGATCCGGCGGGCGCGATCAGCCCACCAGTTTCTCGCGTCCGTCTTCGTCCTCGATGATTGCCGCAGCACCCGGCACGGCGACGAACTGTTCCAGCGTCATCGTGTCGAGGATCGAGGCGATGGCATCGCGCACATCCGTCATGGCGCGGCGGACCTGACAGGTCTCCGGATCGGCACAGTCCTCGCAGGCTTCATAGGCCGTGCGGCTGGCACAGCGGATGGGCGCCAGCGGGCCGTCGAGCACGCGGATCGCGTGGCCGATGCGGATTTCGGACGCGGGATGAGAGAGCGAATAACCGCCGCCCGGGCCCTTCTTGGAGCGCAGCATGCCGGCATTGCGCAGTTCCAGGAGGATCGTGTCTAGGAACTTCTTCGGGATATTGTTGCGCAGGGCGATTTCGCTGACGAAAGCCGTTTCGCCCGGTTGAAGCCGTGCGAGGTCCACTAGGGCCTTCAGACCGTATTTTCCCTTTTTCGTCAGCATTCTTGCCTGCTTTCCATCAGCATCTATGCGTTGCGTGCCGCACGTTTGCGCACGCCGCGTTTCCTCGTCTTCTTCGGGAAGATCGACCGACTCCCCTTTGACGGGTGATTCTGGCCCATTCTAGGCACCGAAGTGCGAAAAACATATAAAAACGGTATAATTTATTTACGGCATCGCCCGCAAGGAAATTGCTGCTTCTGTCAAGCCCTTAGGTCGTTTTCGTCCGATCCGTGCCCATTCGGCACCATCTCGGGCGATTTCTACCTGCCGATACGGCGCTAGGCCTGCCATTGCGCGGCCGATAGCATTGCTCGACCCGGTTTTCGCGGTGCGCGTGCAAAACGCAAAACCAATCGCGGACAGCCACCAAGATTGAGGCGAAAATTTCTCTACTAAAATTATTGATTATGTAGCCTTGAGTAACCGGCCCGCAAAGACAGGGCGACGGCAATTTGAGGAGAGGACCATGACCATTACCCGCAGGACCCTGCTGGCCGCCACCGCCGCCGTTGCAATGGCAGCGTCGTTCAGCACCGCCCGCGCCGCCGATGTGACGCTGAATATCGGCTACCAGCCGATCGTCGAGCCGTCGCGCGTTCCGCAGGCCGACGGCACGTACGAGAAGGCGACGGGCGCCAAGATCAACTGGCAGAAGTTCGATGGCGGCGCCGATGTCATCGCGGCGATCGCTTCCGGCTCGCTCGATATCGGCTATGTCGGTTCGTCGCCGCTCGCGGCGGCGGCAAGCCGCGAGCTGCCCATCGAGGCGATCTTCGTCGTCGGGCTGATCAGCGAAGCCGAGGCGCTGGCCGTCAAGTCGGTCGAGAAGCCGGAAGACCTCGTCGGCAAGAAGATCGCGACGCCCTTCGTTTCCACCGCCCATTACAGCCTCCTGACCGCGCTCAAGCATTGGAATGTCGATCCGAAGTCGGTCGAGATCCTCAATCTGCGCCCGCCGGAAATCGCAGCCGCCTGGGAGCGTGGCGACATCGAGGGTGCCTATGTCTGGGATCCGGTGCTGGCGCAGCTGAAGAAGAGCGGCAAGGTGCTCGCGACCTCGGCGGATGTCGCCGAATGGGGCGGGCCGACTTTCGACGCCTGGATCGTCAGCAAGAAATTCGCCGAGGAACATCCCGACGTCGTGACGGCCTTCGTCAAGGTGACGGGCGATGCGACCGCGGCCTATCGCGCCAACCCGGATGCCTGGAACGCGACGTCGCCTGAAGCGGAAAAGATCGCCCGCCTCACCGGCGCCAAGCAGGATGAGGTGCCGGCCCTGCTCAAGGGTTACATCTTCCCGACGCTCGAAGAGCAAGCCGGCGAACCGCTCCTGGGCGGCGGCACGGTGAAGGCCGTTTCGGATACGTCCGCCTTCCTGCTCGAACAGGGCAAGATTCCGGCGGCACTCTCCGACTACACGCCCTACGTCTCCACCCGCTGGGTGACGGATGCGGCAAAGCTTGTCAACTGACGCGCGACAATCCTGCGGCGGAGATGGCCCGGTCGCGCGAAAGCGCCGCCGGGCCATCGGCTGAACCCTTTCCCTTCCGGAGGTCTCATGAGCATCCTGACATTCCGCAACGTGTCGCTTCGTTATCCGCCGCAGCCGGGCCGCAAGGGCGCGGGTGAAAAGCGTGTCCTCGACGGCATCAACCTGCAGGTCGCCTCCGATGAACTCGTGGCCGTCATCGGCCGCTCGGGCTCCGGCAAGACAAGCCTGCTCAACCTCGCCGCCGGCTTCCTGGCACCGAGCACCGGCACGATCACCGTGGATGGCACGCCGGTGCGCGGGCCCGGCGCCGACCGCGCGGTCGTCTTCCAGGACGATGCGCTCTATCCGTGGCTCGATGCGCGCGACAATGTCGCCTTTCCTCTCAAGCTCAAGGGTGTGCCGCTTGGCGAGCGGCGCGCGCGTGCACAGGCGCTGCTCGACCGTGTCGGCCTCGCGGATGCCGGCGACCGGAATATCTGGGAACTGTCGGGCGGCATGCGCCAGCGCGTCGGCATCGCGCGCGCGCTCGCGGCCGAACCGCGCTTCCTGCTGCTGGACGAACCGCTCGGCGCGCTCGATGCCCTGACCCGCACGCGCATGCAGGAATTCCTGCTGCGCATCAAGGCGGAAAGCGGCGCGGGTGCGCTTTTGATCACGCACAGCATCGAGGAGGCGCTGCTGCTCGGCACGCGCGTCGTCGTTCTCTCTCCCAATCCGGGCCGCCTGACCGCCGAGATCGAGGCCGGCTTCAATGCCGAGGTGCGCGCAGGCGCCTCCGTCGCAGCCGTGAAGGCCTCGCCGATCTTCAAGCGCATGCATGCCGGGCTGACCGGCCTGATCCATTCCGGTGACGACGAGGAGCTCGCGGCATGACATTCTCCACCGATATCGAAACGCTCGCCCCCGCGGCCGACACCGCAGCCGACGAGAAGGCCCCCGCCGGCCGGCCCATTCCCGTGGCCCTTATCTCCGCGGTCACGGTCGCGGCAATCATCGGCGCGTGGGCTGTTGCAGCCTCCTACGCGCTCGTATCGCCCGTGTTCCTGCCCTCCCCCCGGCAGGTCGTCGTGGCGCTTTACAATCTCGTGGTAACGGGCTTCGTCGATGCGACGCTCGCCGAACATGTCGGCGCCAGCCTCTACCGGATCTTCGGCGCGCTGATCGCGTCGATCCTGATCGGCATTCCGGCCGGCATCGCCATCGGCACGAGCCGCGTCGGACGCGGCATTCTCGATCCCATCGTGGAATTCCTGCGCCCGCTGCCGCCGCTCGCCTATCTTCCGCTCATCATCATCTGGGTCGGCATCGGCGAGGCGTCGAAGATCACGGTGATTGCGCTCTCCATGCTGCCGTCGATCATTCTTTCGACGTCCGCCGGCGTGCGCTCCGTGTCGAAGGATCACGTCAACGCGGCGCGCTCGCTTGGCGCCACCCGGCGGCAGGTGCTGGCCGAGGTCGTCCTTCCAAGCGCCGTGCCATCGATCCTGACGGGCGTGCGCATCGCGCTCGGGGCTGGCTGGACGACGCTGGTTGCGGCGGAACTCGTCGCCGCGACGAGCGGCATCGGCTTCATGATCCAGTCGGCCGCGCAGTTTCTCGTCACCGATATCGTGATTGCCGGCATCGTCGTCATCGCCCTGATCGCGATCCTGCTGGAGTTCCTCGCGCGGCTGATCGAGCGCCGGCTTGTGCCGTGGGCGGCGCATCGCTGATGCTCAGTTGAGCATCAGCCCCGTATTCGACACGGCCGCCGAAAACAGGCGGCCGTCTTTCGTTGCGGCGAAGGCCGCGCGTTCCTTCAGAAGTTCGAGAAAGTCGTAGCCCGCGGCCCAGCGGCCAAATCCGCTCGCGATGTTGATGTGGCCGGCTTCGCCGATATCGATGAGATCGCTGCCCCAGTTGTCCGCCGTCTTCTTGAGCCGGGCGACCGGCATATAGGGATCGTTCAGGCTGCCGACGACAAGCGAGGGAAACGGCAGGCGCGCTGTCGGCATCGCGCCGAACCGGATGATACACGGATGCATCGTTTCCGTCGTATCGAGGTCGCAGGGCGCGACGAGCAGCGCGCCGCGGATGCGCGAGGCGATGGGGCTTTGTGCCAGATGCGCCGCCAGCACGCAGCCGAGGCTGTGGGCGACCAGCCAGACGTCATGGCCCACCCGCTCGATATCCTCTTCCACGCGGCTGAGCCAACTCTGCCGCTCCGGGCAGGTCCAGTCATATTGCTCGACGACACGGCTTTGCGGATTGTCACGCACCCAGTGGCGCTGCCAGTGGGCCTCGGGCGAACCGTTGAGGCCGGGCAGGATAAGTGTGTCGAGCGGAATATCGATCGAGCGCATCGCGCAATCTCCTTCGCAAATCGGAATGCTTGCGATGATGCGCGCGAAGGCTGCGGAAGATAAGAAAGTCCCTCCTATAGTCCTGCAAATCCATAGAATTTCCTTGCGGAAGCTTGGGCTGCGAACGGCAAAACCCCGGGCGTTGAACCCGGGGCGTGCCAGGAGCGCTGCCGATCAGCTGTGCGTGATCTTCGTGCCGAGCACGTTCAGGCACTCGCGCATGAAGGCGGCGAGGCCCGTCCAGCCCTTGGCCGAGACCATGTTGCCGTCGACATAGGCCTCGGTGGGCTTCACGTCGATATAGATGCCGCCGACGGCCGTCACTTCCGGCTCGCAGGCGCCGAGGCCGGCGACCTTCTTGCCCTTCAGCACGCCGGGCACGGCCATCAGGATCTGCACGCCGTGGCAGATGGTGAAGATCGGCTTTCCGGTCTCGTGGAAATGGCGCACCATGTCCTGCACGCGCTTGTCGGTGCGGATGTATTCCGGGCCGCGGCCACCGGCAGCGTAGACGGCGTCATAGTCCTCGACGCGCACTTCGGAAAAGGTCTTGTTGATGTCGGCGTAATGGCCGAGCTTTTCGGTATAGGTCTGGTCGCCTTCGAAATCGTGCAGCGAGGTCTTGATGCGGTCGCCGGCCTTCTTGTCGGGGCACACGACATGTACCGTGTGGCCGACAGCCTCCATCCCCTGCTGGTAGACGTAGATTTCGTATTCCTCTGTGAATTCGCCGGTCAGCATGAGGATTTTCTTGCCGCTCATGTCTTGTCTCCTTGTCTCATGGTTGTCGTGGTGTGCCCGGCTGAAGCCGGGCACGGTCTGCGATCAGAACGGGGATGCGGGGAAGTAGAACTGGTCCGCATTTTCCGGGGTGATGAGCGGCGCGCCAAGCAGGAAGGAGCCGCGCACCGGTGCCTGGCCTGCAAACTGGGCAGCGGTCATGTAGATGGCCGACTTGATCATCGACGGCGGATAGGGCGTGGAGATCGGCGTGCGCTCGTTCTTCTCCTTCACCATCTCGATGACCTGCTTCATGCCGTTGCCGCCCAGCGCATACTTGATGTCCTTGCGGCCGGCATTGTCGACGGCCTCGAGCACGCCGAGCAGCATGTCGTCGTCATTGGCCCAGACGGCGTCGATCTTCGGATATTTCGCCAGATAGTCCTGCATCAGCTTGAAGGCTTCGTCCTGGTTCCAGTTGGCATACTGGATGTCGAGGATCTTGATGTTGGACTTGGCGATCACATCCGAGAAGCCCTTGATGCGCTCGTCGTCGATGACGGTCGGAATGCCGCGCAGCACGACGATCTGGCCTTCGCCGCCCAGCTTGTCGACGAGCCAGTGCGCGGTGTTGGCGCCAACGGCGATATTGTCGCCGGCAACATAGAGATCCTGCACCGCCGGGTCCGTCAGGCCGCGGTCGACGACCGAGATGAAGGTGCCCTGCTGCTTGATCTGCTCGACCGGCCCCGTCAGTTCCTCCGACGTGAAGGGCAGGATGACGAGCGCATCGAGCTTGCGGCTCGCCGAAAGGTCCTCCAGCGCGGAAACCTGCGCGGTCGCCGAGGACGCCGTGGACAGGACGACGTCGATGTTCGGGAACGCGGCCTCGATCTCCTTTTCGGCCTGCTCGGCGTGATAGACCACGCCGCCCGTCCAGCCGTGCGTTGCGGCCGGAATGGACACGGCGATCGTCACCTTCTCCTCCGCCTGGGCGCTGGCGAGCGGCAGGGCGATGGCCAGGGCGGCCGTTGACAGCAAGAGTGCTGCTTTCTGCATGATAGACTTCATTTTCTCCTCCTTTTGAAGTCAATGCCGGTCTCGACCGAGGGCCGGGATCAGCGGTTGGCGGTAAAGCGGTGCGCCAGCATGGCGATGATGATGATCGCGCCCTGAACGGCGGCGACGAGATATTCCGAGACCATGTCCGAGAGCACCATGACATTGGCGATGACCTCGAGGATCAGCGCGCCGGCGACGGTGCCGCCGATACGTCCACGCCCGCCGCGCAGCAGCGTGCCGCCGATGACGACTGCGGTGATGACCTGCAGTTCCCAGAGCTGGCCCGTCGTGGGGGTGGCGGCGCCAAGTCGCGGCACGTAGCAGATGGCGGCGACGGCCACGCAGACGCCCTGGATGACATAGGCCATGGTGCGCACGGCAGCGACGTTGACGCCGGAAAAGCGCGCGACCTCGACATTCGAGCCCGCCGATGTGAGGCGCCGGCCGAACTTCGTCTTGTAGAGCAGGAAGGCGCCGACGAGCACGACGACGAAGGTGATGAGCACCGGATAGGGAATGCCGAAAAGGCTGCCGAAATAGACCGGGCGATAGGCCTCGCGCAGGCTGCGGTCGATCGGCAGCGAGCCGCCGTCCGTCATGAAGGTGATGAAGGCGCGGAAGATGCCCATGGTGCCGAGCGTCACGATGAAGGGCTCGATGCGCCCGACCGTCACGATCAGCCCGTTGAAGAGCCCGCACAGCGAGCCGACGACCAGGGCCACCCCAGCCCCCATCGGGATGGCCCAGGCGCCGAAATTCGGCGCAAGATGGTTCATCACCATGATCATGATACCGGTAACGAAGGCCATCATGGAGCCGACCGACAGGTCCAGCCCGCCCGAGGAGATCACGAAGGTCGCCCCGACAGCAATGATGGCGATGAACGCGCTGCGCGTGATGACGTTGATCAGGTTGGCCGACGAGACGAAATTGGAATTCACCAGCGCGCCGAAGAGCACGATCAGCGCAAGGGCGATGAACGGCGCCAGATCGGCCCAGCGGATGCGGGCGGCGTCGTCAGCCGGCGGGATTGTTATGGTCGCTGCGTTGGTCATGGTCTTCCTCCCCGCCGTCCGCGCCGCCACCCGTCGTGGCCGCATAGACGACATTCTCCTCATTGATCTCATTGCCGCGAAGCTCGGCGACGATCCGTCCGGCCCGCATCACCAGCACCCGGTCGGCGAGGCCGACCAGTTCGGGCATTTCCGACGAGATGACGATGCAGGCCTTGCCGGCGCGCACCATCGCGTCGATGAAGTCGTAGATCTGGCTCTTGTTGCCGATATCGATGCCGCGCGTCGGCTCGTCGATGATGACCACCGAGGGGTTTGCCATCATCACCTTGGCCAGCAGCAGCTTCTGCTGGTTGCCGCCGGAAAGCTTTCCGGCCTCCAGGCGCAGCGAGCGCACCCGGATGTCATAATCGGCCACCGCCTTTTCCAGCCGCACGACCTCCGCCCGCTTGTCGAGCACGGCGCCCGGATTGACGGAATCGAGCGCCTGGAGCGTCAGGTTGGGGCCGAGCTTCTCCTCCAGAAGAAGGCCCTTTCCCTTTCGGTCCTCGGTCAGGTAGACGAGCCCGGCTTCCATCAGCGTGCGCACCGACCGGCCGGCGATCTCCTTGCCATTCACGGTCACGCGCGCCGCCTGCGAAGGGCGAAGCCCCATCAGGCCTTCGATCAGTTCCGTGCGTCCTGCCCCGATCATGCCGCCGATGCCGAGCACCTCGCCCGGACGCACGTCGAAGGATACCGTCTCGGAGCCGTGATCGACGGCGAGATCGCTCACGGTCAGGATCGGCTCGGCCATGGCTTCCGGCCGCTTGTGCGGATAGAGCATGTCCAGCTCGCGCCCGACCATCAGCTCCGCCATCTCGCGCTGGCCAAGGCCGGCGGCCGGCCAGGTGCCGATCATCCGCCCGTCGCGCAGCACGGTGATGCGGTCGGCCAGCGCCTGCACCTCATCGAGGCGGTGCGAGATGTAGAGCACGGCGACGCCGTGGTCGCGCAGGCTGCGTACGATATCGAGCAGCGCCGCCACTTCGTCATTCGCCAGCACGGCCGTCGGCTCGTCGAGGATCACGACCTTGCGCTCGTCCAGCAGGGCGCGGGCGATCTGCACGAGCTGGCGCTGGGCAAGCGGCAGGTCGCAGACGCGGTCGCGCGGACGAGCAGTCGAGCCCACCCTTGCCAGGAGTTCGGCGGTGCGCCGGTTCATCGACCGATCGTCGACCATCAGGCCGCGGCCGACCTCCCGGCCGAGAAAGAGGTTTTCGGCGACCGTCAGGTCGGCCGCCAGCAGGATTTCCTGGTGAACCAGCACGATGCCCGCATCTTCGGCTTCGACCGCATTGCGGAAGGCGACCGGCCTGCCGTCCATGAAGAGGCCGCCCTCGGTCGGCGTCACATGGCCGGAGAGGAGCTTCATCAGCGTCGACTTGCCGGCCCCGTTCTCGCCGATGATCGCGTGCACCTCGCCGGGGCGGATGTCGAGCGTGACATCCGACAGCACGGTGATCTGACCATAGGTCTTGCCAAGCCCCTCGGCGCCGAGGGCGGCGGCCGTGCCCGCGGGCGCCATGGCCAGCTGTGGGGTGACGACCGCGTTCATTCGAAGGCCGACAACAGGCGGTCGCGCGAACGCTCGATATGAATGCGCATGGCATCGTATGCCGCCTGCGGTTCGCCGGAGCGGAAGGCGGCGAGCAGGTTCTCGTGTTCCTCCAGCGCTTCCTGCGTGACGCGGGTGTGGAACATCAGCCGGAAGATATGCAGGTGGACATGCTGGTTCGACAGCGTACTGCGGATGATCTCGTTGCCGGCGATCTTGAGAATGGCGTCGTGGAATTGCGCGTCGGCGCGGGCGAAACGGGAATAGCGCGTGTTGCGGTCGACCGGCGTCTCGCCATGGCCCATGTCGGCGGCGGAGGTCTCCAGCTGCGACAGCGCCTCCGGCGTCATGTTGATGACCGCAAGCCGCGCCGCCTCCGGCTCGACCAGAAGGCGGAAGGCGTAAAGGTCCTCGAACTGCTTGCGCGTCCATTGCGGGGCAGCGCTATAGCCGACGAGATGCTCCTTGCGGACCAGCCCCTCGCGCTCCAGACGGCTCAGCGCTTCACGGATCGGCGTCTGTGATACGCCGAGGTCCCGGGAGAGCACGTCGATCGGAATGCGTGCTCCCGGCGCGATCTCCAGCGACATCAGGCGATGGTAGATACTGTCGTAAACACCTTCCACGACGCTGATGGGGCGAATAACCGGCGCCTTGCCTTCCCGCTCCGCTGCAATTGCCACGTTTGCTCTCCGACTGCTTATTGACATGCGATCTTTTGTTGCAAATAAGATATCCTATGTCAAATACAATATCGTATATGATCCGATATAGGATATGAAATGCAGGTGATGCCCGATCAACTCCGCAGGCTGGCGACGGCGCTGCTCGAAAGCCGGGGCGTGGAGCCTCGGGCGGCAGCGCTTCAGGCCGACCTTCTGGTCGAGGCGGAGTTGCGCGGCCTGCCCTCGCACGGGCTGCAACGCTTGCCCCTTCTGCTGTCACGCCTTGAGAAGGGACTGGCCGACGGGCGCGCGCAGGGGGCCTTCAAATGGTCGCGGCAGGCCTTTCTCGATGCGGATGGCGAGCGCGGCCTTGGTCCCGTCGTGCTGATGAATGCGATGCAGCGCCTGAGGAAGAGCCTGCCCGAAACGGGGATAGCGGTGGCGGCCATTCGCAACGCCAACCATATCGGCATGCTCGCCTATTATGCAGAGACCGCCGCGCGCCAAGGGCTGATCGCGATCGTGATGTCCACGAGCGAAGCCCTCGTCCATCCCTTCGGCGGCACAAAGGCGATGCTCGGCACGAACCCGGTTGCGATCGGTATTCCCGCAGGCGAGCGACCGTTCGTGTTGGACCTCGCGACCAGCGTCGTCTCCATGGGCAAGATCCGCAACCATGCGCTGCGCGGCGTGCCGATCCCGCCGGGTTGGGCCGTCGATGCGCACGGGGAGCCGACCGAGGATCCCCTCGCCGCGCAGACCGGCGCCATCGCGCCCTTCGGCGATGCGAAGGGCTATGGTCTTGGCCTCGCCATCGAGCTTCTTGTGGCGGCGCTTGCCGGTTCGGCCCTGTCGCCTGACGTGCACGGCACGCTCGATGACGATCATCCCGCCAACAAGGGCGACCTTCTCGTCCTCATCGACCCCGCCGCCGGCAAGGGCGCGGCCCCCGCGCTGACCGCCTATCTCGACAGCCTGCGGCTCTCCCGCCCGCTCGATCCTGCAAGACCGGTCGCCATTCCCGGCGATGGCGCGCGCAGCCGCCGGGCCGCCGCGATGGCCGAGGGCATCACCCTGCCGCAGCCGCTTTTCGAACAGCTTATGGCCCTTGAGGCCGCCTGAATTCACTGGAGGAGACACGGAATGAACCTATTCGGCACATTGAGGGCGCCGCGCGAACTGCTCTTCGGGGCCGGCCAGCGCCACGCGCTCGGCAGCGTCGCGGCCAGGCTCGGCCGCCGCGCGCTGGTCGTCACGGATACCCGCCTTGCGGCGGACGCCGATTTCCGTGCGCTGGTCGGCCAGTTGGAGGCCGCGGGCCTTGCCGTGCTCATCGACAGCTCCACCCTGCCGGACGTTCCCGTCGAACAGGCCGTCGCGAGCGCCGAGAATGCGCGGATATTCCGGCCTGACCTCGTCATCGGCATCGGCGGCGGCTCCTGCCTGGACATGGCGAAATGCGTGGCGCTTCTTCTAGCGCATGGCGGACGCCCGCAGGACTACTACGGCGAACACACGGTTCCCGGGCCGGTGCTGCCGCTGATCGCCATCCCCACCACCGCCGGCACGGGGTCCGAGGTGACGCCGGTTGCTGTGCTGTCGGACAGCGAGCGCAGCCTGAAGGTCGGCATTTCCAGCCCCCATCTCATTCCGACCGTATCGATCTGCGACCCTGAACTGACCCTTTCCTGCCCGCCCGGTTTGACGGCGATTGCAGGTGCGGATGCGCTGACCCACGCCATCGAGGCCTTCACGGCGATCCGGCGCGATCCGGTGCCCGGCCTTGCGCTGCAGCGGGTCTTCGTCGGCAAGAATGCGCTGTCGGATCATTTTGCGCTGAGCGCCATCCGCCTCCTGTGGCTGGGGCTTGAAGCGGCCTGCAAGGACGGCGCCGATCAGGCCGCGCGCGAAAAGGTCATGCTCGGTGCGACGCTTGCGGGGCTTGCCTTCGGCGTGGCCGGCACGGCTGCGGCCCATGCCATCCAGTATCCCGTCGGCGCGCTCACGCACACCGCTCACGGCCTCGGCGTCGCCTGCCTCATGCCCTATGTCATGACCTGGAACCAGCCGGCCATCGGGCCGGAACTCTCTGAGATCGCCGACGCCGCGGGTCTCGACGGCCCCGAGGACGTCATTCCCGCGCTTGCCGCGCTGTTCGAACGGATCGGCATTCCCGTCACGCTTCGCGATCTTGGCCTCGCCGAAGACCGCATCGACTGGGTGGCCGAGCAGAGTTCCGGTATCGCGCGCCTCATCCAGAACAATCCCCGCCCGCTGAACCCGCAGGAAATGCGCTTCCTCGTCGCCGCCGCGCATGGCGGCGACCGCGCCAGCCTGATCTGATCTGAAAGGACAAGCCATGACGTTCCACGCCAAAGTTTCCGGCTATGCCGATCCCGCACTCCACGCCCAGGGCCTCTATATCGGCGGCAGCTGGGTCAAGGGCGGCGGGATAAAGGTTCTCGACCCCTCGACCGGAAATCTCCTCGCCGAGGTAGCCGACGCGTCCATCGACGATGCCCGCCGCGCCGTCGACGCGGCCGAGGCGGCTGCCGCCGGCTGGCGCGCCACCCCGGCCCGCCAGCGCGCCGAAATCCTGCGCCGCTGGTTCCAGCTGATGACGCAGCACGCCGAGGAGCTGGCCACACTGATCTCGCTCGAAAACGGCAAGGCGCTGCCCGATGCACGCGGCGAAGTGGCCTATGCAGCGGAGTTTTTCCGCTGGTATGCCGAGGAGGCCGTGCGCATTCCGGGCGAATATCGTCATACGCCGTCCGGCTCGCACAATATCCTCGTCGATCACGAGCCGATCGGCATTGCGGTCCTCATCACGCCGTGGAACTTCCCCGCCGCCATGGCGACGCGCAAGATCGGCCCGGCGCTTGCCGCCGGCTGCACCGTCATCCTCAAGCCCGCCTCCGAGACACCGCTCACCGCCTATGCCATGGCGCGCCTCGGCGAGGAGGCAGGGGTGCCGCCCGGTGTCGTCAACGTGCTGACCACGACCAATCCGAGCGGCGTGACGAACGCCATGCTTGCCGATCCGCGCGTGCGCAAACTCTCCTTTACCGGCTCCACGGGCGTTGGCCGCACACTTTTGGCTGAGGCCGCCAAGTCGGTCGTCAGCTGCTCGATGGAGCTTGGCGGCAACGCGCCGTTTCTCGTCTTCGACGACGCGGATCTTGAAGCCGCGCTCGATGGCGCGATGATCGCCAAGATGCGCAATGCCGGGGAAGCCTGCACCGCCGCCAACCGCTTCTATGTGCAATCGGGCATCCACGACGCCTTCGTCGCCGGCCTGACGGCCCGCATGGCGGCGCTCAGGATCGGTCCCGGCTATGATCCGGAGACGCAATGCGGTCCGATGATCACGACGAATGCCGTGCGCAAGATCGACCGCCTCGTTTCCGACGCTGTGGCCGCAGGCGCCCGCGCTACGACGGGCGGCAAGCCGCTTGGCGAAAACGGCTATTTCTATCCGCCGACGGTTCTGGAAAACGTGCCCGTCGACGCAGCGATTGCGCGCGAGGAAATCTTCGGCCCCGTCGCGCCCGTCTACAAGTTCGACACCGACGACGAGGCGGTTCGCCTTGCCAACGACACCGAGTATGGTCTGGCCGCCTATATCTATTCCGGAGACCTGAAGCGGGCGCTCAAGGTCGGCAAGCGCCTCGAAAGCGGCATGCTGGGCATCAACAGGGGGCTGATGTCGGACCCGGCGGCACCCTTCGGGGGCGTGAAGCAGAGCGGTCTGGGCCGTGAAGGCGGCGTTACCGGTATTCTGGAATTCATGGAGGCGAAGTATTACGCCGTCGAGTACTGACGCAGGAGAGCGAAGAGGATGACGTCACAGGACCTTTACCGGATTCGCGATTTCGTGCCTGATTTCGATGCGATCGCGGCCGAATTTGCGGAGCGCAGCCGGGTGTTTTCGGCTCGCGCGGAGGTGCTGGCCGATCTGCGTTACGGCGCGCGGCCGCGCGAGGTCCTTGATGTCATCCTGCCGGAGCGCCCGAAGGCCGGTGCGCCGATGCACGTCTTCGTCCACGGCGGGTACTGGCGCTCCGGCGAGAAGGAGAACTATCGCTTCGTTGCCGCACCGGTCCTGGCCGCCGGCGGTGTCGCGGCCCTTGTCGAATATGATCTCATGCCCGGCGAGCGGCTCGATGTGCTCGTCGGCCAGGTGCGGCGTTCCGTGCTCTGGCTTCAGGAGCACGCACGCGATTTTGGCGCCGATCCCGCGCGGCTCACCGTCAGCGGCCATTCGGCGGGCGCCCATCTCGCCTCGTTCCTTGCCGCGACGGGCGTCGACGAAAAAGAGGCGCCGCCACTTCCCGCCCTGAAGGGACTTTTCCTGCTCAGCGGCATCTATGACCTCTCTGGAATTCCCGGCAGCTTCCTGCGCGACGAAGCGCGGATGACGCCCGCGGAGGCGGCGGCGTGGTCGCCGTTGACCGCCGCCCAGCATGCCTGCGCCCTGCGTGTGATCGCTTTTGGCGCGGAGGAAACGACGCCCTTCCTTGAGCCCGCATCGGCACTGCATTCCCGATTGAACGCGCAGGGCGAGGCTGCCCAGCTTCTCCCGCTGCCTGGCCTCAACCACATGTCGGTCGTGCTGGACCTGGGAAACCCGCTCGGCATCGCCGGCGGCCGCATCGCGGATATGGTCGCATCGAGCTGACGCGATCCGGGCGGAAAGCGAAGCCGCGCCGCCCTGTCTCTTTCCCTGAATTTCCCAAAGCTGCAAATGTTGCCGGCATTTTCGCTCGGAAAATTCCCGCAAACGGAATTTTGCACGCCCCTGTCGCGCAGGCGGGATGAATCTTCCAAGAAAAATCACTGATAAAAGCAGCAAATTCAATCGGTTGGATATTCTTTCCATCAAGGCCTCGCCACGGGATTGACAAGGTTCCGGCGCCCATGATGCCATGCTAGCAACATATGTGAAATAATATCACTTATGTTGCTCTCTGGGAGAGAGGGCGATTTTCGGTTCTTTAGGGAGGAAACCAATGAACACGCGTCGTACATTTCTTGCCGGTCTCGCCGGCACCGTTTCGGTTCTCGCCGTCATGGCACTTTCGCCTGCCGCCGCTCATGCCGAGGGCCTGAAGATCGGTTTCAGCCAGGTCACGCTTCAGTCGCCCTTCTATGTCCAGCTGAAGAACGGTGCGGAGGCCGCCGCCAAGGCATCCGGCGATACGCTCGTCTTCCTCGACGCCAATGGCGATGTCAGCAAGCAGAACAACGATATCCAGGATCTGATCACCCAGGGTGTGAGCGCGATCATCATCAACCCCGTCAACCCGGAAGCCGTCGCCCCGTCGCTTGAGGCCGCCGCCGCTGCCGGCATTCCCGTCATCACCGTCGACCGTCCCGTCACCGGCGGCAAGGTCGCCGCCCATGTCGGCCGCGACAACAAGGCGATGGGCAAGCTGGTCGGCGAAGCCGTTATCGCGAAGCTGAAGGCCGATGGCGTCACCGGCGCCAAGGTCATCGAGATCCAGGGCGATGCCGGCGGCGCGGTCATGATGGACCGTCGCGATGGCTTCCATGCCGCGCTTGAAGGCTCCGGCCACACGATCGTCGAAGGCCCCTATGCGGAATATATCCGCGCCAACGCCGTGACGGCCATGCAGGACCTGCTTCAGGCCAATGCCGACGTCAAGGTGGTCTACGCCCATAACGACGACATGGCGCTCGGCGCCCTGCAGGTTCTCAAGGAAAACGGCCGCGACGACGTGCTGATCGCCGGCGTCGACGGCCTGTCCGAGGCTCTCGAGGCCATGGCCGACGGCAAGTACATCGCCACGGCGCTGAACGACCCGCAATATCTCGGCGACGTCACCATCCAGGTCGCACGCGAAGCTGCTGCCGGCAAGACGGTCCCCGCTTTCGTCGATGCCGGCACGGCCCTCGTGACGCCCGACAAGGTCGGCGAATACCCGCATAAGGAACTGTTTGCGGAATACCGTCCGCAGGTTCTCGACAAATAACTCCCAGGGCGGCGGGGGGAGCTCCGGCTCCTCCCGCTTTTCCGAACGCTGGCGGCTGTCCGCCGGCGCAAGCCATTTCGTTTTAAAGGAACCCATTCATGCGCGCCGCCGTCCTCTACACGCCCGGAGACATCCGCCTCGAAAATGTCGACAAGCCCGTTCCGAAGGCGAACGAGGTCCTGCTGCGCGTGGCCGCCGTCGGTGTTTGTGGATCGGACCTGCCGCGCATGCTCATCAAGGGCGCGCACAAGATGCCCATCATCTGCGGCCACGAATTTTCCGGACATATCGAGGAACTGGGCGCTTCGGTAACGGGCTTTTCCAGGGGCGACCTCGTCACGGTCCCGCCCATGCTGCCGTGTGGCACCTGCGACCAGTGCGCAACCGGAAATTTCTCGCGGTGCCGCAACTACGATTACTTCGGCTCGCGCCGTGACGGCGCCTATGCCGAATGGGTCTGCGCGCCGGTCGAAAACCTCCTGAAGGCGCCCGAAGGCTGCGATCCGCGAGCCGCCGCCATGGTCGATCCCGCCTCGATTGCCCTTCACGCCATCTGGAAGGCCGGCGGCGTGCGCATGGGCGATCGCGGCGCGGTCATCGGCTGCGGCCCGATCGGCCTCTTCGCCATTCAGTGGATGTTGCTGATGGGCGCGCGCGATGTCGTCGCCATCGATGTGTCCGAGCAGAAGCTGGAGCTTGCCCGCCAGGCCGGTGCGACGCACACCTTCCTTGTCGGGGGCGACCTGCCGAAGGAGCTGCTTGCCGATATCATCGTGGAAGCGGCGGGGCATCCGACATCGGTCAACGCCGCCGTCAGGCTCGCCGCGCCAGGCGGTCATGTGGTCTTCATCGGCATTCCCGTCGGCGACATACCCCTCACCAATGCCGCATTCCAGCACTTCCTGCGCCAGGAAGTGTCGCTGCACGGTTCGTGGAACTCCTTCGGCGCACCCTATCCCGGCAAGCAGTGGACGGTGACGCTGGACAAGCTTGCGTCCGGTGCGCTGAAGTGGGAGTTCATGATCACACACGATCTGGAGCTGGAGGAACTGCCTGGGATCTTCGAGCGGCTTCGCACCGACCGCGAATTCTTCTTCTCGAAGATCATGTTCCACCCCTGAAGGGGTGCCCGGCACTGGAGGCGCTGCCGGGCGACGGAGAATTTAGGGAGGATCATCGGTCATGGCTCATATCCTGAGCTTCGACTTCGGTACGGGCGGCCTTCGCGCCGGCATCTACGACACGGACCGGCGCCAGATGCTGGCCCAGGCGGAGGCGGCCTACGCGACGCACTATCCGCGCGCCGGCTGGGCGGAGCAATCCCCTGCCGAGTGGCGTGCGGCCCTGCGCACGGCCGGCCGCGCCGTGCTCGAAAAGGCGGGCCGGCGCACCGTCGATGCGGTCTGCGCCGCCACGACCGCCTCCACCGTGGCGATCTGCCAGCGCGACGGCACGCCGCTCTCTCCCGCCCTGCTCTGGATGGACTGCCGCGCTGAAGCCGAGGCGCGCGAGACGGCGAGCCTTGACCATCCCGTCATGCGCTATTGCGGCGGCTCCGATGCCGTCGAATGGCTGGTGCCGAAGGCCATGTGGCTGAAGCGCAACCGCCGGGACATCTGGGATGCCGCCGAGGTCGTCTGCGAGGCGCTCGATTACGTCAATTTCGACCTGACGGGCGAATGGGTCGGCTCACGAATGAACGCCGCCTGCAAATGGAACTACGACAGCGCCGTCGGCCAGTTCGTGCCCGCGGTCTACGAGGCCTTCGGTATCGCGGACCTGACTGAGCGCCTGCCGCAGCGCATCGTGCCCGTCGGTGGCGTGATCGCGCCGATGCGCGCCGCCATGGCGGCAGAACTGGGACTGGAAAACCGGCCCGTCGTCGCCCAGGGCGGCATCGATGCCCATATCGGCATCCTCGGTGCCGATACCATCGAGCCCGGCGGCATGCTGTTCATCGGCGGCACGTCCATCGTCCAGCTGGTGCAGCTTGCAGAAGAGTCCGACGTTTCCGGCTTCTGGGGCCCCTACCCCAACGCGCTCAACGACGGCCGCTGGCTGGTCGAATGCGGACAGGTGGCAGCCGGCTCGATGCTCAACTGGCTTGCCGGCGAGATGTTCGGGCTGGATGCCGCCGGCCACGCCGCGCTGATCGCCGATGTCGCGGCCAATCCGTCGCGATCGGAAGGCCTGCTGGCGCTGGATTACATGATGGGCAACCGTACGCCCTATCGCGACGCCGCCCTGCGCGGGGCGCTGATGGGCCTGACGCTCGGCCATACCCGAACTGACGTCTATGCCGCCTCGATCGATTCCATCGCGCTCGGCTCGGCCAATGTGCTGTCGGTGCTGAAGGCGCGCGGCGTTTCCGTGGACCGCGTCATGATGGCGGGCGGCATCGTCAAGAACGCCGCCTGGCTTCAGGCGACGGTCGATGCCATCGGTCAGCCGGTGCAGGTCGCGCGCGAGGACAATCTTTCGCTCGTCGGAACCGCGGCCGCTGCGGCTGCCGCCATCGGCGAATTCCCGGATCTTCGCGCCGCCGCCGCCGCTTGCGTGGCGCCGTCGAAGGAACTGCTGCCCGATCCGGCGCGCGCTGAATGGTTCCAGAAGATGCTGCCGCTCTATCAGGATGCGACGGAACGGCTGCGGCCGGTGCTCCACCAGCTGGCAAGCCGCCAGAGGGAGGCGTGACATGGCCGAACGCAATCCCTATTCCGCCCGCCTGCCCTCCTCCGATCAGCGCGATCACCTGATCGTCCAGGTCGCCAAGCTCTATTACGACCTCGACCGCACCCAGTCGGAAATCGCAAACGAACTCGGCCTCACGCGCTGGCAGGTCGGCAAGCTTTTGACCGAGGCGAAGGAGGCGGGCATCGTCCGAATCGAGATCACGCCGCGCGCCGGCCGCAGGACCACGGTCGAACTCGAATTGCAGCGCAGCTTCGGAGTCAAGGAGGCCATCGTCGTGCCGACCGGCGAGATCGATGACCCCAGCCTCGTCATCGACAGCGTCGCCCAGGCCGCCGCCACGCATCTGGCGAGCCTCAGCCCCAAGCCGAAGCTGATCGGCGTCAGCTGGGGGCGCACCATGTCGGCAGTCGCCCGCGCGCTTCCGAAGGACTGGTGCCCGGGGCTTCATGTCGTGCTCGTCAACGGATCGACCGCGCTGACGGCGACCAGCAGCCGCAATTCCGCCGTCGCGGAGGAATTCGCGCAGTCGACGGGTGGGCGCGCGACGCTGCTGCCCGTGCCGGCGATCATCGGCTCGAAATCCACCCGCCAGGCGCTTGAACAGGATCCCATTCTCGGCCGCGTTCTGGCGCTGGCCGAAGAGGCGCCGGTGCTCTGCTTCGGTATCGGCGGCCTCACATCCCAGTCGGTCCTGCTCGGTTCCGGCTACCTCGGCGACGAGGATATCGCGCGGCTGCGCAATCTGGAGGCCGTCGGCGACATCATGGGCCGCTTCGTCGATCGCAACGGCCGCATCGCCGACACCCAGCTCGACGACCGCACCATCGGTCTGAAGCTGGAGGCGCTTGCGGCCAAGGAGCGGGTGATCGGTGTCGCGGCGGGCGAGGACAAGCACCGCATCGCGGCGGCCTGCCTGCGCGCCGGTTACGTCACCGATCTCGTGACCGACGAGGTTACGGCACGCCGCATTCTGGAGGAGGGCGTATGACGCCGGACGTATTGACCATCGAGGGCCTGTCGAAACGCTTCCCGCCCAGCATCATTGCGCTGGAAGAAGCCAATATCGCCGTGCGCAAGGGCGAGGTCCATTGCCTTCTCGGCGCGAATGGCGCCGGCAAGTCCACCTTCCTCAAGCTCATCGCCGGAGCGCTATCGCCATCGGCCGGCAAGATTCAGGTGGACGGCACGCCGGTGCATTTCCGCGCGCCGGCGGAAGCGGCTCGCGCCGGTATATCGATGATCTATCAGGAACTCGATCTCGTGCCGCAGCTGACGGTGGCGGAAAACCTCTTCCTCGGTCACCCGCCGTCGCGCTTCGGCTTCATTGATAAACGAAGCCGCCGGGCGCGGGCCCGCGAAGCCCTTGCCCGGGTCGGCGCGAGTTTCACGCCGGAGGACCGCGTCGGCAGCCTTTCCATCGCCAACCAGCAATTGACCGCGATTGCCCGTTCGCTGACGCGCGAGGCGAAGGTCATCATCATGGACGAGCCTTCGGCGGCACTCAACGAGACCGAACTGAAATCCGTCTTCCGTGTCATCCGCGAACTGACGGCGCAGGGCGTCGCCATCCTTTATGTCAGCCACCGCCTGGGTGAGCTTCGCGAGATCGGCGACCGCGTGACCGTGCTGCGCGGCGGGCGCACCATCGAGACCTTCGATGTCGAGGGCACGCCCGACAGTGCGCTGGTGGAAGCCATCCTTGGGCGCGATCGCGGCTTCGTCGAGCGCCGCGAGCGGCCGCCGGTCACCGGCGAGGTCGTGCTGAAGGTCGATCGTCTGACGGCGGCGAACGGCCTCGATATCCGCGATTTCGAACTGCGGCGCGGCGAGATCGCCGGCCTCACCGGGCTGAATGGCTCCGGCCGCACGTCCTTCCTCAAGGCGCTGTTCGGGGCCGACCCGCACGAGGCGCGCATGTCGCTCTACGGTAAACCCTACAAGGCGAAGACGCCGCGCGATGCCATCGCCGCCGGCCTCGGTCTCGTGCCGGAGAGCCGCAAGACGGAAGGGCTCATCCTCGACGCGCCGATCTATCGCAACGCCACCCTGCCCGCCATGCAGGGGCAGTTCCTCGCACGGCACGGTCAGCTCAAGGCGAAGACGGTGCCGGTGCTCAGGCAGCTTTCCACCAAATACGGCTCGCCCGAGCAGAAGGTCATCCAGCTTTCGGGCGGCAACCAGCAGAAGGTCGTGCTGGCCAAGTGGATCATCAAGGGCGCCAGGCTGCTCCTGCTCGACGAACCCTCACGCGGCCTCGATATCGGCGCCAAGGCCGATCTCTACCGTCTGGTCGACGAACTGGCCGCCGATGGGGCGGCCGTCATCGTCGCCTCGTCCGAGCTGGAGGAGCTCTATGCCGCCTGCGACACGATCTGGGTGTTCCATGAGGGGCGCAACATCGCCCGCTTCGATCCCGCCACCACCGATCAGGACACGATCCTGAAACATCAGATTCTCGGAGACCACCATCATGACTGATACTGTGACGGGCGTTGCGCCGGCACGCACTTCCGGGCGTCGCGTCGCCGATCTTCTGATCGAGTACAATTTCATCGCGATCTTCCTCGTCGTCGTCGCGATCGCCGCGATCCTGTCGCCGAACTTCCTGACGTCGACCAACATTGCCAACCTGTTTCAGCAGGCGGCCGTGGTCGGCGTCGTGGCGGTCGGCATGACCTTCGTCATCCTGACGGGCAATATCGATCTTTCCGTCGGGTCGGTCGTGGCGCTGTGCGGCATGCTCGTCGCCGTCTTGCTTGCCGGCGGCATGCCGATCGTGCCCGCACTGGCCATCACCATCCTGACCGGCGCGCTTGCGGGCGCCGTCATCGGCCTCATCACCGCGCTGGCCGAAGTGCCGAGCTTCATCGTCTCGCTTGCCGGCCTCGTGTCGTTCCGCGGCATCACCTACCTGCTGACGGATGGCGTGCCCGTCTCCGGCCTGCCGCCATCCTTCGGCGCGATTTCCTCGACCATGGTCCCGGTGCTGCCCGGCCTCCAGGTCAGTTCGATGGGCCTCATCTTCGTTGTGCTGTGCATTGCCGCCGGCGCGTTGCTGCGCCTCACGGTGTTCGGCGAATCCGTCTATGCAACGGGCGGCAATGCGGAGGCGGCAAGACTTTCGGGTTTGCCCACCACCCGCATTCTCGTTCTCGTCTTCACGGTGTCCGGCGTCATGAGCGCGCTCGCCGGCATTCTCCTCACATCGCGCCTGCGCATCGGCCAGCCGACCGCCGCACAGGGGCTTGAACTTGACGCCATCGCAGCGGTGGTGCTTGGTGGCACATCGCTTTTTGGCGGACGCGGCGGCGTGCTTGGCACTTTTTTTGCCGTCATGCTGCTGCAAGTGCTGCGCAATATCTTCAACCTGCTCGGGCTCGGTTCCTTCTACCAGATGACCGTGACGGGCCTGATCATCGTCGCGGCCATCCTTCTCAACCGCTTCATCGACATCCGCAGAGGCCGGGCATGAAACCGCAAGAAAAATCGCTGGAAACCACCATGACAGATCACTTCCCCCGGCCCGAGGGCACGCCGCTGACGCTCGACTGGTTCGAGACGCATTCGGTCAACCTGTCGGCCGCGCAGCGTCGTGCCGCGACCCTGCCCACCCGGCGCTCGGTCAAGAAGGAGTGGCAGGCGGCGTGGCTGCTGCGCGCAATCACCTGCATCGACCTCACGACGCTGGCGGGCGACGACACCGAAGGCCGCGTCCAGCGTCTCTGCGCCAAGGCGAAGGCACCGGTGCGCGCCGATCTTCTCGAAGCGCTCGGCATCGAGCGCCTGACGGTCGGCGCGGTCTGCGTCTACCCGACGATGGTCGGCCATGCCGTGAAGGCGCTCGAAGGCAGCGGCATCCCGGTCGCCTCCGTCGCGACGGGCTTTCCCGCCGGCCTCACGCCCCTGCCGCTCAGGCTCGGCGAAATCCGCTACGCCGTCGAGCAGGGCGCCAAGGAAATCGACATCGTCATCACCCGCGAGCATGTGCTGCGCGGCAACTGGTCGGCACTCTATGACGAGATGCGCCAGATGCGGGAAGCCTGCGGCGACGCCCATATGAAGGCGATCCTCGCGACCGGCGACCTCAAGACGCTTTCCAACGTCTACAAGGCCTCGATGGTCGCGATGCAGGCTGGCTCGGATTTCATCAAGACCTCGACCGGCAAGGAAGACGTCAATGCCACGCTGCCGGTGTCGCTCACCATGGTCCGGGCGCTGCGTGACTATAAGGACCGCACGGGCCAGATGGTCGGCTTCAAGCCGGCCGGCGGGTTGAAGACCGCCAAGGATGCGATGAACTGGCTGATCCTCATGAAGGAGGAACTCGGCACGCGCTTCATGATGCCCGATCTCTTCCGCATCGGCGCGTCCTCCATGCTCGGCGACATCGAACGCCAGCTCGAACATCATATTACAGGCCGCTACTCGGCCGCCAACCGCCACGCGCTGGCCTGAGGTTAGACCATGCCTTCCATCAAGGACATTATGCAGACCATGGAATACGGCCCCGCCCCCGAAAGCAACGCAGAGGTCAAGGCCTGGCTTTCCGCCCGCTCCGCCGGCATCGGCCACTTCATCGACGGCAGGTTCACGAGCGCCGCCGGCGATCTCATCGATGTCGTCAACCCCGCGACGGAGGACGTCATCGGCCGTGTCGCCAAGGGCACCGCTGATAATGTCGATGCGGCGGTCGCGGCTGCGCGCGCGGCGTTCCCCGAATGGTCGGCGCTGCCGGGCCATGAGCGCGCGAAATATCTCTATGCCATCGCGCGCCACATCCAGAAGCGCGAGCGCTTCTTCTCCGTGCTGGAGACCATGGACAACGGCAAGACGATCCGCGAGACCCGCGATATCGATATCCCGCTCGTCGCGCGCCACTTCTACCATCATGCCGGCTGGGCCGAACTCGTCGCCGACGCGTTCCCGCAACACAGGCCGGTCGGCGTCTGCGGCCAGATCATCCCGTGGAACTTCCCGCTGCTGATGCTCGCCTGGAAGGTCGCGCCGGCGCTTGCGGCCGGCAACACGGTCGTGCTGAAACCGGCCGACCTCACGCCGATGACCGCGCACGCCTTCGCCGAACTTCTCGTCGAGATCGGCCTGCCCGCCGGCGTCGTCAACATCGTGCAGGGCGACGGCGAGACGGGAGCCGCCATTGCCGGCCATCCCGATGTCGACAAGGTCGCCTTCACCGGCTCGACGGATGTCGGCCGCCTCATCCGCCGCCAGATCGCCGGCTCGGGCAAGAAGCTCAGCCTGGAACTCGGCGGCAAGTCGCCCTTCATCGTGCTGGAGGATGCCGATCTCGATGCCGCGGTCGAAGGCGTCGTGGATGCGATCTGGTTCAACCAGGGCGAGGTCTGCTGCGCGGGCTCCCGGCTCCTCGTCCAGGAAGGCGTCGCGCCGCGCTTTTTCGACAAGCTGAAAGCCCGCATGGCGACGCTCCGCGTCGGCGATCCGCTCGACAAGACGATGGATATGGGCGCCGTCGTCTCCATGAAGCAGCTTTCGCGCATCAAGACCCTTCTGAAAGCCGGTGAAGAGGAAGGGGCGACGCTCAATCTCGCTCCCGTGGCCTTGCCGGAAAAAGGCGCCTTCTGCACGCCGGGCTTCTTCACCGACAGCCATCCCGCCAACAGCGTGTCGCAGGTCGAGATCTTCGGCCCTGTGGCAACGACGCTCACCTTCCGCACGCTGGACGAGGCCGTCGCGCTCGCCAACGACACCCGCTACGGCCTGGCCGCCTCTCTCTGGTCGGAGAACGTCAACCGCGCCATCGAGCTCGCCGCCCGCGTCAAGGCGGGCGTCGTGTGGATCAACGCCACCAACATGTTCGACGCAGCCGCCCCCTTCGGCGGTTATCGCGAAAGCGGCTATGGCCGTGAGGGTGGCCGCGCCGGCATGCTCGAATATCTCACCACCGGTTGGGACAAGCAGGGCAAGGTCCGCGCCGCCTCGGCCGCCCCCATCGATGTGGCCCCTGCCACGGGCAAGGCCGACCGCACGGCAATCGACGTGACGGCAAAGCTCTATATCGGCGGCAAGCAGGCGCGGCCGGATGGCGGCCAGAGCTACACGGTCTATGGCAAGGGAGGTGCGGCCATCGGCGAGGCCGGTCTCGCCAACCGCAAGGATGTGCGCAACGCCGTCGAAGCGGCAAACAAGGCGACCGCCTGGGGTGGCGTGACCGCGCATAACCGCGCGCAGGTGCTCTATTTCCTCGCCGAAAACCTCGAGCAGCGCCGTGATGAATTCGTGGCGGCCCTCGCTGCAACGGGCACCGTCGCGAAACCGGAAGAGGAGTTCGAGGCGGCGATCCGCCGGTGCTTCTGGTATGCCGCGCAGGCCGACAAGTTCGACGGCGCCGTGACCGCGACGAAGTCGCAGCATGTCACGATGACCGTCAACGAGCCCTTTGGCACGATCGGCGTCGTGGCGCCCGACGAGGCGCCGCTTCTCGCCCTCCTCTCCTTGATCCTGCCGGCGATCACCATGGGCAACCGCGTCGTGGCCGTCGCCTCGCAGGCGCATCCGCTCATCGCCGCCCGCCTCTACCAGGTCTTCGAAACGTCGGACATTCCCGCTGGCGTCGTCAACCTGCTGACCGGCGAGCGCGATGTGCTGGCAAAGACGCTTGCCGAGCACGACGACGTGGCAGCACTCTGGTACTGCGGAAGTGAGGACGGCTCGCGCATGGTGGAAGTTGCGTCGGCCGGCAATCTCAAGCCGGTCTGGTCCGATCTCGGCCGTCTGCGCGACTGGCTGGACCCGCGCTTCGGCCACGGCCAGGAGTATCTGCGCCGCGCCAGCCAGGTGAAGACGATCTGGCTGCCTTACGGCGAATGACCAAGACGGGCGGGGAGCGACAGCCTCCCCGCCCCGCCGTCCCCGATCTCGACTTTTTGACGCCCTGCGCCCACGGCATATCGCATCCGCCCGACCTCCAGCGACCAGCGCATCCCCGGGTTAATTCGTATTTGAATGATCAATTCCTCTGTGGCAGTGTGGCCGTGCGGAGGAGGCACGCATCATGATCATCGATACCCACCTGCATCTCGTCTACCGGGACCGCCTGACCTATCCCTGGCTTGCCGACGTGCCGCCTCTCAACGCCGATTTTACCCACGATCTTTACGCCAGGGAGGCCCGGCGTCTCGGCATCGCGGCCTCGCTGCATATGGAAGTGGATGTCGCCGAGACGGACATCGCGCGGGAGACGGAGGTCATCGAGGCGCTCGCCTCCGCTGCGGACAGCCTGCTCGTCGGCGCCATCGCCAGTTGCCGGCCGGAGCTGCCCGACTATCCCGCCTATCTCGAGCGCGTGCGCGCCAACCCCTTCGTGCGCGGCTTTCGCCGCGTGCTGCATGTCGTGCCGGACGACGTGTCGGAAGGGGCCTTGTTCCGCGAAAACATCGCAAGGCTTTCCGGCAGCGGGCTTACCTTCGATCTCTGCGTCAAGCCGCACCAGATCGAACGGGCGATCGCCCTTGTCGACCTCGCGCCGGATGTCTCCTTCGTGCTGGATCATTGCGGCGTGCCTGACATCGCCGGCGGCGGGTACGATCTCTGGAAGGGCCCATTGTCGGAGATCGCCCGGCGCCACAACGTCACGGTCAAGCTGTCGGGGATTCCGGCCTATGGCGCGGAAAACTGGACGCTGGAGGACCTGAAACCCTATTTCGCCCACGTCGTGCGCTGCTTCGGTTTCGACCGCATGGTCTGGGGCAGCGACTGGCCGGTCTGCACACTCGGCGGCGGCCTCTCCACCTGGATCGGCGCCACGCATGCGCTCCTGTCGGGCGTCAGCCTGCCGGAAAAGGCCGGGGTGCTCTCGGACAATGCGCGCCGGTTGTGGAAGATCAGCCCGCGAGCGTAGCGCCGGCTTGCCGTAGCGGTCAGAGCGTCTGCGGCGCGATGAACTGATAGTAGGCCCACGCCAGCAGGATCACGGCCAGCACGGCGAGCCAGATGTGCCCGGCCTGGAGCCGTTGCGCGGCGGCGGGTTTCTTTTCCGGCTGCGGCTTGCGTCGTTCGAACTTCACTACATTGTCGTCGTCCAAGGCGTTTCCTCCCGATGGCAGCGCCGCTGACTTACCGGTGCTTCGCCATGCAATGCAAGAGCGGTGTGGCTTGCTCGCCTAATCTGCCCTGCCGGTGATCGCCACACGTTCGAAATGCCCGCGGCCGAGATGGCCCGCACCGTCACGTATGTCGGCGGTTATGGCGGCCTTCAGCGCCTCGGCGTCCTGTCTTGTTATGGCCAACAGCGCTTCGGCGTGGCGATCGACCTGGTAGGTTTGGGAAAGGTTTTCGCCGGCCCGCCGCATGAAGGGGCCAAGACGCAGCCAGAGGGATTCGATCAGCGGCAGAATCACCGTGCCCGGGCGCGCCTCGTACAGGGCGCGATGGAAGGCGAAGTTGGCTTCCACCAGCCGGCGGAAATCGCCCGCGGCCAATGCCTCGTCCGCCTGTCGGTCGAAGGCCCGCATACGGGCGAGCGCAGGCGGGTCTATAAAGGGCATCGCGCGTTCGGCGGCGCGCGTCTCCAGCGCGGTGCGCGCCTCCAGCACCTCATCGAAACCGGCGGAATCGAGGTCCGGTACCCGGACGCGGCGGTTGTCGAGCAGTTCCAGCGCACCTTCGGAGACGAGCCGGTGCAGCGCTTCGCGTACCGGCATGGCGCTGACGCCAAGCATGTCGGCGAGGCCGTTGATCGTCACCGGTTCCCCCGGTTCGAAACCGCCTGTCATGATGCTGTGCCGCAAGACACGATACACCCACTGCTTGGCGGATTCGCTTTCTTCCCGCCGCTCGGAAACCAGCATGCTCATACCCTCCCTGTGCGGGTCCGCCAATCTGCGCCAAAGGCCGACTTAGGGCTGAATTCTCGGTAGATTGCACGCAGAACTGATAATGTTGCGAAGCCGAAAATGACCCTTTACAGATTTGATCAAATTATGATTTGTTGTGATCATAAGCAAGATAAGCATATCACATAAGAGCCGTGATCGACGGTCAGACAATGGTAAGCCGGCGATCCGGACAGAGGAAGTCTCGGGTGTCGGTCGACGAACGGGGAACCGATGACTGAATCGCGAACGACTGCGGCGCATGGCGGTGCCATTGGCCTGCACGGTATCAAGAAATGGTTCGGAAACTTCCAGGCCGTGGACAATGTCACGCTGGATATCCGCCCCAATGAATTCTTCACGCTCCTCGGCCCGTCGGGATGCGGAAAGACCACGCTCCTGCGCATGATCGCCGGTTTCGAAATGCCGACCGAAGGGCAGGTCCTGCTCGACGGGTCGGATATTTCGGGGCTTCTGCCCAACCAGCGCCCGGTCAACACGGTCTTTCAGAACTACGCTCTCTTCCCGCACCTCACGGTCGCCGAGAATATCGGTTTCGGCCTCAAGATGCTGGGGCGGCCGAAGGCGGAGATAACCTCCGTCGTCAACGACATGCTGAAGCTCGTTCATCTCGACGGCCGTGGCCACAATCCGGTCACGCAGCTTTCCGGCGGCCAGCAGCAGCGTGTCGCCCTTGCCCGGGCACTGGCCCCGCGGCCGAAGGTCCTTCTGCTCGACGAGCCGCTGTCGGCGCTCGATCTCAAGCTTCGCAAGTCGATGCAGATCGAGCTGAAGCGTCTTCAGCTCGAAACCGGCATCACCTTCGTCTTCGTCACCCACGACCAGGAAGAAGCGCTCACCATGTCGGACCGCATCGCGGTCATGTCGGCGGGAACGGTTCGTCAGGTCGGCTCGCCCTGGGATATCTACGACCGCCCGGCCGAGCGTTTCGTCGCCGACTTCATCGGCGAGACCAATTTCCTTTCGGCCGACGTCGTCTCCGTGGCGGATAGCCGGGCGCGGGTGCGGCTTTCCTCCGGCGCCGAAATCTCCGCAAGCTTCCCCGCGGATGTGACGCCGAACGGCTCCGTCACCGTCGTGGTTCGGCCCGAACATGCCCGCGCGGGCGCGCCGACCGGCACCTCGGCGCTGCGGGGCGTCGTGCATGATATCGTCTATCTCGGCACCGATACGCATGTTCACGTGCGACTGGACGACGGCACCGCTTTCATGGTGCGCCAGCAGAATGCGCGCAGTGGCCATTGCGGCTTTTCCAAAGGCGATACCGTCGGCATCGACTTCAGCGACGACGTCGCTCAGATTCTGAGGGACTGACGATGAACGGCGCAGAACAGGTCGCGATCGAGGCCAGGAAACAGGATATCCGCTCCCGCTGGCTCCTCAGTGCGCCGGCCCTCGTCATCATCTTCGTGGCGGCGATCGGGCCGCTCTTCGTGATGCTGCTCTACTCCTTCATGGTTAAGGGCGATTACGGGGATGTGAAGCCCTGGGAATTCTCGCTCGATGGCTGGACCTCCGTCTTCTTCCAGCGGGATATCTTCGACGATACGCTCGGACTGGCCGATGCGCATATTTCGATCATCTGGCGCTCCATCCAGCTATCGTTCTTCACCACCATCCTCACCCTGATCCTCGGCTTCCCGACCGCCTATTTCATCGCGACAAGGCCGCCGCACACCCGCGAAATCTGGGTATTCCTCGTCACCATCCCGTTCTGGACGAACCTCCTCATCCGCACCTTCGCCATGCAGCAGGTCATCCGCAACGAAGGCCTTCTCAACAATGCGCTGATATGGCTCGGCATCATCAAGAGCCCGCTGCAGATCATCTATACCGACACCGCCAACCTGCTCGGCATGACCTATGTCTATCTGCCGCTCATGGTGCTGCCGCTCTATGCCTCCATCGAGAAGCTGGATTTCCGGCTGGTCGAGGCAGGATACGATCTTTACGCGACACGTTTCCAGGTGCTGCGCAAGATCGTCATCCCGCTGGTGAAGCCCGGCATTATCGCAGGCTCGATCCTGGTCTTCATCCCCTCGCTCGGCGCCTATGTCATCCCGCGCGTTCTCGGCGGCGGCAAGAACATGATGCTCGGCAACCTGATCGAGATGCAGTTCGGCGCCGGCCGCAACTGGCCGCTCGGTGCGGCTATGTCGATCACGCTGATGATCATCGTGATGGTCGCTCTCATCGTCTATGTCCGCAACGCCTCGCGCGGAGGGTCCGGACATGTTTAGATCGCGTTTCGACATCAAGTCGCAGCCTGGCTTCGGCTTCATCACGCTTTTCACCTTCTTCGCGCTTTACCTGCCGATCGGCGCGCTGGTCGTCTATTCCTTCAACGACGCGGAATCGCTGTCGCAATGGGGCGGCTTTTCGGGGCGCTGGTTCGTGGCGGCATGGCAGAACTCCGCCGTGCAGGACGCGGCGATCCGCTCGCTCATCATCGCGCTCTGGGCGGCAGGCCTCGCGACGATCGCGGCGCTGATGGCGGCGCTCGCCACGACCCGCACCGCGCCCTATCGCGGGCAGACACTGAAATACGCGATGATCAACCAGCCGCTGATGGTGCCGGAAATCGTCACCGCCGTTGCGCTGCTGATCGTGTTCTCGCGCATCAAGGTCTGGACCGGCTATTCCGGCCTCGGATACCTCGTCCTCGCGCATACCGCCTTCTGCATTCCCTTTGCCTATCTGCCGATCCGCGCCCGGCTGGAAAGCATGGACCTCACGCTGGAACGCGCGGCGGCGGATCTCTACGCCTCGCGCTGGCAGACCTTCCGTCATGTGACGCTGCCGCTCCTGCGTCCGGCCGTCATCGCCGGCTTCATGCTGGCCTTCGTCATTTCGCTGGACGACGTGGTGATTACCGAGTTTGTCAAATCGGGCGGGCAGGATACGCTGCCCACCTACATGCTGGGACAGCTTCGCCGTGAAACCACGCCCGAGATCAACGCGATCGCCACCGTGTTCCTCGCGCTTTCGACCGTGCTGGTCGTGATCTTTTTCTTCATCAACCGGAAAAAACAATAGCCAAATCCGACAGACCAACGACAGAGAGGAACAGACATGAAATCGAAATGGATCACCACGACGGCAATGGCTGCGGTCGCCGCCCTGGCCTTCGCCAACAGCGCATCGGCCGCAGGCGAACTCAACATCTACAACTGGGGTGACTATACGAGCCCCGAACTGATCAAGAAGTTCGAGAAAGAGTTCGACGTCAAGGTCACCGTGACCGACTACGATTCGAACGATACGGCGCTTGCCAAGGTCCGCGCCGGTGGCCACGGCTTCGACATAGTCGTCCCCTCGGCCAACTACGTCCAGATCTGGGTCAAGGAAGGCCTCATCGAGGAGGCCCGCCCGGACCAGATGGAGAACTTCAAGAACGTCGATCCGCGCTGGGTGGACGTTCCCTGGGATCCGGGTCGTCATTACACCGTTCCGTGGCAGTGGGGCCTGACCGGCATCGGCGTCAACACCGCGGTCTATAAGGGCGATATCAACACGTCCGCCATCTTCCTCGATCCGCCGCCGGAACTGGTCGGCAAGATCAACGTCGCGCCGGAAATGAACGACGTGCTCTTCGCCACGATCAAGTATTTCGGCGGCGACTGGTGCACCACCGACAAGGAAGTGCTGCGCAAGGTCCGCGACAAGCTGGTGGAAGCCAAGACCAAGTGGCTCGCCATGGATTACAGCGTCACCGAGAAGCTGCCTTCCGGCGACTATGCCGGCGTCTACTACTGGAACGGCGCCATCATGCGCTCGCGCCTGAAGAACCCTGATGTCAAGATGGGCTATCCGAAGGAGGGCTTCCCCTACTTCATGGACAGCGCAGCACTCCTCAAGGACGCGAAGAACCCGGAAAACGCGAAGCTGTTCATGAACTTCATCATGGACCCGGAAAACGCCGCGATGATTTCGGCCTTCGCGAAATATGCCAACGGCATCAAGGGGTCGGACAAGTTCCTGCCGGAGGAGATGAAGACCGCGCCGGAACTGGTCGTTCCGCCGGAATACGAGAAGGCCGGCGAGTTCCTGCTGAGCTGCGAGCCGGAGACGCAGCAGCTCTACACCCGGATCTGGACCGAACTGCAGAAGTAACGCGTCGCATGTAACAAGGACAGCCATATGCGGGAGGGCTTGACGCCTTCCCGCAGACCGGCGGCATTCTCATGATCAAGACCTTCAAGGAAACGCACGGCTTTGCCCGTGCCGACGTTACGCTCGCAAATTGGCGCACCGCTCCCTACAGCCGCTGGACATTCCAGAACGTGCGCGATTTCGTGCCGACGGCCGTGATCGCCGCCGAGCTGGTCAGCGCGGAGCAGCCCCTTTCGAGCGATGCCTTCCTCGATGCGGCGATGGAGACGGGCCTTGCCGGGGCGGCCACCGCACGCGCCTTCCTCGATTTTGCCCATACCGACGCGTTCGTCCTGATGCGCCGGGGCGAGATCGTCGCTGAATATTACGCCCCGCATGCCGATCCCAACGCGCCGCACCTCGTCTTCTCGATTTCGAAGTCGCTGACGGCCGTCGTCTCCGGCATCCTTGAAGCCGAGGGCATCATCGAACCCGACCGCCCCGTCACGGACTACCTGCCCGAGGCAAAGGGCAGCGTTTATGGCGACTGCACCTATCGCGACGTGCTGGACATGCGCGTGAGCCTCGACTTCGAGGAAGCCTATCTCGACCCATACGGCGCGTTTGCACGCTATCGCCGCGCCATGCTGTGGAACCCGCCGATGCCGGATGTGGAGCCGGAAACGCTGGCCTCCTTCCTGCTGACGCTTCAGAAGGCTGAACGGCCGCATGGCGGACCGTTCTACTACGCCTCGCCCAATGCCGATCTGCTCGGCGTCATCATCGAACGGGCGACGGGCGCGCGCTTTGCAGACCTGACCTCCGATCTGCTGTGGAAGCCCATGGGTGCCCGGAACAATGCCGAGGTCACGGTGGATGCCATCGGCACGCCGCGCACCGCTGGCGGCGTTTCCATCACGGCGCGCGATCTGGCGCGGCTTGGCGAACTGCTGCGCAATCACGGTGTGCGCAACGGCCGTCAGGTCATTCCGGAAGGCTGGATCCGCGACATGCAGGACAATGGCGACCGCGAGGCCTGGCAACAGGGCCGCAATGTCGACCTGCCGAACGGCCGCTACCGCAGCCAGTGGTATCAGTCCGGCGAGGCCGACGGCGCATTCTGCGCGATCGGCATTCACGGCCAGTGGCTCTATGTCGATCCGAGCACCGAGACCGTCATCGTCAAGCTCTCCTCCCAGCCCGAACCGCTGGGCGACGAGGAGAACCAGGACGTCTTCACCTTCTTCCGCGCGCTTTGCCGCCGGGCAATCTGACCCTTCAAGGAGCATTCCATGCAGGCCGAGGCGAGCTTTATCATCCGCAATGCGCGGGTGCTGACGATGGACGACGCCAATCCGCGTGCAAGTGCCGTGGCGCTTGCCGGCAACCGCATTCTCGCCGTCGGCTCGGAAGCCGAGATCGATGCCTTCTCCGGTCCCGACACGCATGTCATCGACGCCAAGGGCGGGACGGTGCTGCCGGGCTTCAACGAGGCGCATATGCACATCTTCGGCGGGTCGGCCGAGCTGCGCGAACTCTCGCTCGCCGGCGTGAAGGGCTTCGATGCGCTGGCAAAGGCCTTGCGGGATTATGCCGCCGAATATCCCGACAGGGCGCTGCTGATCGCCCAGCATGCCGACTACACGGTCCTGTCCGACGACGAGCGCGTGACGCGGCACCATCTCGACCGCATCCTGCCGGACCGCGCCGTGCTGATCTTCGCGCCCGACCATCACACCGCCTGGGCGAACACGCTGGCGCTGAAGGGCGGCGGCATCCTGGAAGGCCGCGATGTCGGTATCGGCAACGAGATCGTGATGGGCGATGACGGGCTCGCCACCGGCGAACTGCGCGAAAGCAACGCCATCCGTCCGGTCTCGGCGCTCGGCGAAACGGGCGGCCGCGAAATGCTCGGCGTCGGCACCGGCGGTGACCCGGAGCATGTGACGGACGAGGAGCGCGCCGGCGATATCGCGATCCTCAAGGAGGGTCTCGCCTACGTCGCCTCACTCGGCATCACCTCGCTGCAGAACATGGACGGCAGCCTCTACCAGCTGGAAATGCTCGAGGAGATCGAGAAGACCTTGGGCCTGCCGGTGCGGGTGCGCATGCCCTTCCACATGAAGAACTTCATGCCGCTGTCCGACCTCGAGACGAAGGCCGCCGCCTGGCGGGCGCGCTTCGATACGGACCGGCTGCGTTCGGATTTCGTCAAGCTGTTCATGGACGGCGTGACGGAATCCGGTACGGCTGTTTTCGTCGACGACTATGCCCACCAGCCCGGCTGGAAGGGCGAGCCGCTTTTTACGCAGGAGCAGTTCGATTCCATCGCGATCGCCGCCGACAAGCTCGGCCTGCCGGTCGCGGTCCATGCCATCGGCGATGGCGCAGTGCGCATGGTGCTGAACGGATACGAGGCCGCGATCAAGGCGAACGGTAAGCGCGACAGCCGCAACCGCATCGAGCATATCGAGGTGGTTCACCCCGACGACATCCCGCGCTTCAAGGAACTGGGCACGGTCGCTTCCATGCAGCCGACACATCCGCCGGGCAGCGCCGGCCTGCCGCTCGAACCCTACCTCTCCTATATCGGGGAGGAGCGCTGGCCCTACGCCTTCGCCTGGCGCACGCTGGTCGATGCCGGCGCGCCGATCGTGTTTGCCACCGACTGGCCGGTCTCGCCGCTCGATCCGATGCATTCCATCGAGTGCGCGATGTCACGCAAGGTCTGGAAGGACGGTTTGAAGGACGAACGTCTCTCGCTGCACGAGACGCTCGCCGCCTATACCAGGACCGGCGCCTGGGTCGAGTTCATGGAAGACCGCAAGGGCATGCTGAAGAAGGGCTACCTCGCCGATGTCGTCGTGCTTTCGGCCGATATCGAGGCGACGGACGTCACGGCGCTCGCGACGGTGCGTCCGGTCACGACGATCTGCGACGGGCGGATCACCTATCAGGCCTGATGAAGGGCCGCCTACAGCGGCAACGACTGTATCCACGCGGCGGTTTCGCCCGTGGTTTCAAAAAGCGTTCGGACGGGGCGCCGGAAGCTGCCTCGACTAAAATATATTTTGATGACACCTTCCGGCGCCTCGTTCGGCGGTTTTTGCCTGCGACTTCGGTCTCTCTGCGATGACGGGGTGCGTGGGAACGGTGGCGCGCCCCTCCGCAGACGGGGTCATGCGCGCCCTCAGACTTACGATGCCGCAGCCATGACTGCCGGTCGGCATCGTCTTCCACTGCGCCGCGCGACAGGGACACGTCCCCCGGACGCCCCGCGGCGCATCCGTCCACTTGTGTGCCACACAGGCACGCCCGGCGAAGGCGTGGTCGAAAAGGCGGTCCGACGCCCCTCGCCCGTCCCTTGCCGGAGGGAGACCATTTTCCGCAGACCCGGTGCTTGAAGTCCTGCGTCCTTCCTTCACGCCCCGCGCCGACCTCGCCTCGCCGCAACGCCTTGCGGTGTATCCGAGGGCGGGATGGAGCGATTGTAGGCGCGACCTGACTGCGCGGGGAAATCGGCGCGGGATTTTGCTTGAAAATCAAAGGGCCCTTCGAGGATTGTCCCCGGTAGCAGCCCTCTCGAACCCGCCGCTCAGTGCTCAGGCGGGACGGTCCAGATCGGCCAGGTAGGTGTTTTCGGCGCGTGAGGCCTCGTAGTCGGCCGGCCGGATGTCAGCGAAAAGCAGAGCCTCGCCTTGCGCCGGGCCTTCGGCGAGCAGCGCGCCATCCGGGGCGGCGATGCGCGAGAGGCCAGCATAGGCGAAAAGGCCGTCGCTGTCGCAATGATCGACATAGGCGACGAAGACCTGGTTCTCGAAGGCCCGCACCTGGATCATGTGATTGGCGATGAAGGTGCCAGAGGCGCCCTCCGGCAGGGCGGTCGGGACGACGACGAGATCGGCGCCGGCACGGGCGAGGCGGCGGACATTCTCGGGGAATTCCACATCGTAGCAGATCAGCATGCCGAGCCTCAGCCCGCCAAGCTCGACAAGGACGGAGGCCGGTGTCGCAGGCTTGAAGGCGGCGCGCTCGTATTCGCCGTAGAGATGGGACTTGCGGTAGACGGCATTGGTGCCGATGCCATCGGTGAAGACGGCGCTGTTATAGACCGCCGTGCCCTCGCGCTCGGCAAAACCGGCGATAATGGCGATGCCGTTCTCACGCGCGATGGCGCTGAGGCGGGCGACGGTGTCGCCGGATGCCGGAGAGGCGAGGTCCGCGAAGGCCGCCTCGCCCGCGCCATAGCCGGTGACGGCAAGTTCGGGCACGACGAGCAGGCTCGCGCCGCCCGTCGCGGCATCGGCGGCCGCAGCCGCGATGCGGGCCATGTTCGCTTCGACATCGCCGGCGACGGCTTTCATCTGTAGGGCGGCGATGCGCATGCTCTTACTCCTGGTCGCGCGACGACATGGCGCCGAGCAGCTTGGGCAGGTCGCCGAAGCGCGCGACGAGGCCGAATATCGTGGCTGCGATGGCGACGAACAGGATCGTGACCGAGGCCATGGTGGGCGTGTAACCGTAGCGCAGGGCGTTGAAGATCTTGATCGGCAGCGTTTCCATGGTGAAGCCGACGGTCATGTAGGCGACGATGTATTCGTTGAGCGACAGCACGAAGGCGAAGGCATAACCGGAGACGAGATAGGGCAGGATCAACGGCAGCACGACGGTGCGGAAGACCGTGCGGTCGTCCGCACCCATGGTCGCGGCGGCCTCCACCAGCGAACGGTCGATGGAGGAAAAGCCGAGCGATAGCGTCACCAGCGGCAGCGTCACGAAGAAGATGGCGTGGCTGATGACGGCCGTCGCCGGCTGGCCATAGAAGCCCGTCGCCGCCCAGAAGGTGAGCAGGCCAAGCGCCGTGATGACCGGCGGCAGCGTGAAGGGTGCGATGCCGAGCAGCTGGAAGATATTGGCCCAGGGCGCATGGCGCCGCCACAGGAACCAGGCGAGCGGCAGCGCGATGAGAAGCGCCACGGCCGCCGACAGCGCGGCGAGCGTGATCGACGCGAAAAGCGCGTTGCGCCATTCGACATTGGTGAAGATCTCTGCGTACCAGCCAAGCGAGAAGCCCTTTGGCGGGAAGGCCAGGTCCTGCTTCTCGTTGACCGAGACCCCGGCGACCACGATGATCGGCAGGGCGAGGAAGAGGCCGATCAGGCCGAAATAGAGGCGCTGGAGAAACACGGTCATGCGGTTTCTCCCTTGCGCCCGGCATAGACGGTGAGCCCGACGAGACCGAGCGTGACGAGGACGAGGAACACGGCCATGGCGGCGGCGAACGGCATGTTCGACTGGTAGATCGCCTGGTCGGTGATCAGCACCGAGAGCGTCCAGTGCTGCGGCCGGCCAAGGATCTGCGGCAGCAGATAGCAGCCGAGCGCGAAGATGTAGACCATGATCAGCGTGGCGACGATGGTGTTGCGCAGCGCCGGAACGACGACGGTGAAGAAGGCGCGGATCGGTGATGCCCCGAGCGTGCGCGCCGCTTCCGTCAGTGTCGGGTCGAGCCGCACGAGCGCGGGATAGAGCACGAGGACGGTATAAGGCAGCGCCTGATAGGTCATGGCCGTGAGCACCGCACCGAAGCTCGGATTGAGCGCCACCGACTGATCCATGATGCCGAGCATGACGAGGAGATTGGTTATGCCGGCGGTGCGCGAAAACAGGGTCGACCAGGCAAAGCCGATGATGACTTCCGAGAGCGACAGGATCGACAGAAGTGCGACGAGCCAGAGCACCTGCGTGCGGCGCCTGGCGCGCGACAGCAGGTAGGTGAAGGGCACGGCGAGCACGATGCAGCAGATGGCCACCGCAATGGCGAGCATCAGCGAGAAGCCGAGCACCTTGCCGAAGAACAGGCTGAGGAAGCGGGCGTAATTGTCGAAGACGAAATCCGGCGTATAGAAGCCGGATGGATTGCGCTTGAAGAAGGAGACCGCGATCATCGTCGCGAAGGGCACGACGAAGAAGACGATGAGCATGCCGGCCGGGAAGACCAGCGGGCTGTAATCGGTGAGTTTCTGCGGCGTCTCGCGTCTCATACCTTGAGCACCACGCAATCATCGGGGTTGAGCGCAATGCCGACGCTCTGCCCGACGGCGACGTCGGGGCGGGCATTGGGCATGGACACGGCGACGATCTGCTTGCCGGCGGCCTCCACGAAGGTCTCGATCGTGCCGCCGAGATCGCGCACGAAGGTGACGGTGCCCGTGATCGGCGCATTGCCCGGTGCGGTGAGATGCACATCCTCCGGGCGCACCGAGATGATGCCGGATGGCAGGCCGTTCGGTATGACGAGGCCGGGAACGGAGGCGCCGAGAACCTGCGTGCCGGCGCCATCGGCCTTGAAATCGATGAGGTTCGTCATGCCGATGAAATCGGCGACGAAGGTATCGGCCGGGCGGCGGTAGATCTCGACCGGAGGCGCGGCCTGGCGGATCTCGCCGCCGTTCATCACGACCACGGTGTCGGCCATGGTCATGGCCTCGCGCTGATCATGTGTGACGACGATGGTGGTGATGCCGAGGCGCTGCTGGAGCTGGCGCAGCTCGACCTGCATGGCCTCGCGCAGCTTGGCGTCGAGGGCGGAGAGCGGTTCGTCGAGCAGGAAGAGTTTGGGCGAGATGGCGAGCGCGCGGGCGATCGCCACGCGCTGGCGCTGGCCGCCGGACAGCTTGGCCACCGGGCGGTCGGCGTAGCCGGTCAGGTGGATCATGGCGAGAAGCTCGTCGACGCGCTTCTTCTGCTCGGCCTTGCCGACGCCGCGGATGCGCAGCGAATAGGCGATGTTCTCGCCGACGGTCAGATGGGGAAAGAGCGCCAGCGACTGGAAGACCATGCCGAGGTCGCGCTTGTGGGTGGGCACATTGGTGATGTCGCGGTCATCCAGGCGGATGGAGCCGCTGGTGGGAAGATCCAGCCCCGCGACCATGCGCATCAGCGTGGTCTTGCCGCAGCCGGACGGGCCGAGCAGGCAGACGAAGGTGCCGTGCGGCACCGTGAGTTCGACGTTCCTGACGGCGGTAAACGTGCCGAATTCTTTGGTGACGTTCTGGAGGGTCAGTCCGGACATTGGTTCTCCGCTCGGCGCGTTCGGTTCAAGGCACGCGGCCGCCAGCATAGGCTTCACGCTGGCGGCCGGGCAAGGTTTCGATGGATCGGGCTATCAGCCGGCGATCATTTCCGTCCACTTCTGGTTCAGCCAGTCGGACTTGGTCTGGTAGAGGTCGTAGCGCGGAATGATCGGCTCGATGTCCGACGACACGGCGGCAAACTCTTCCGCCGTCAGGTCGAGCAGATCGCGCTTGACGGTCGGCGCGGTGCCGACCTTGCGCGACAAGAGCGCCTGGATCTTCGGCTGGCTCATATAGTTGATGAAGGTGTGGGCTTCCTCGACCTTGGCGGAGGCGCGCGACAGCGCCCAGCAGCCCGAATCCATGATGCCGCCTTCCTTGGGGAAGGTCGAGCGCACCGGCTGGCCATCGGCCGCGGCAAGGCCCGTCACGTCATGATAGTACTGGCCCATCGGGATTTCGCCCGACTTCAGGGACTGTTCGAACTGGGCTTCGTCGCGATACCACAGGCGCACGTTCGGCTTGACCTCGGCGAGCTTCTCGAAGGCCTTGAGGAGGCCGTCCTCGGTGTCGAGCGCGTTGGTGCCGCCGAAATGGGTCTTGGCGGTCACTTCCAGCAGGAACGAGTTGGAGACGAGCGCCAGCAGGCCGAGCTTGTCGGCATTCGCCGGATCCCACAGCGCGTTCCACGAGGTCGGCGCTTCCTTGTAGACATCCGTGTTGGTGACGAGCGTGATGTACCAGGCGACGGCGCCGATGCCGGCGATGCGGCCATCCGGGTACTTGTTGACGAAATGGTCGATGAGGTTGGACGCGTTCGGGATCTTCGCCACATCGAGCGGCGCCCACAGCTCGGTGGACTGGCCCTTGAGCATGGCGACCTGCGACATCATCGAGACGTCGGCCGGGGCCTGGCCGGCCTTGGCGGCCTGTTCCAGCTGGACCAGCCATGCCTCACCGGTCGGCTCGGCGACGGATTCGACGGCGATGCCGGTTTCCTTGGTGAAATCCGCAAAGATGTTCTTGTCGAAGGAATCCTTGAAGTAGCCGCCGTAGACGCCGACCTTCAGCGACTTGTCCTGCGCGCGCAGGATGGCCGGCATGGCCAGCAGAGAGGCACCGGCGACGCCGGCGCCCAGCACCGCGCGGCGGCTGACAGTGGTCTTGAGGATATCACGCATGGTCGTTTTTCTCCTGTTAGGCCGACCGGTCTGGACCCGCCGGCATGTTCCCGTTGTTGCTATTGTATGTCAGGCTTTCGCCGCCACGGAAGGGCTGAATACCATCAGGCTCAGAATTTCGAACAGCACCTGCGCGCCGGCATGGGCGCTGTTGGTCGTCGCGTCGTATTGCGGGGCGACCTCCACGACGTCCCCGCCGACGAGATTGATGCCCTTGAGGCCGCGGATGAGTTCCAGGACCTCGCGCGTCGTCAGCCCGCCGATCTCGGGCGTGCCGGTGCCGGGCGCGAAGCTCGGATCCAGGCTGTCGATGTCAAAGGAAAGGTAGGTCGGGCCATCGCCGACGATCGCCTTCGCCTTCTCGATGATGGCGGGGATGCCGAGGCCGGTGACCTCTTCCGCGTGGATGACGGTCATGCCGGAATCGTAGGAGAACTCCCACAGATATTCCGAGGAGCCACGGATGCCGATCTGGATGGTGCGCCTCGGATCGAGCACGCCGTCGAGCACGGCGTTGCGGAACGGGCCGCCGTGGTGGAACTTCGTCTGGTCGAAGAGGCCGCCGGTGTCGCAATGGGCGTCGATATGGATCATGCCGACCGGCTCTCTCTTGCCGACGGCCTTCATGATCGGATGCGTGATCGAGTGGTCGCCGCCGACGGCGAGCGGAATGACGCCGGCATCGACGATCTGGTTGAAGCGCTTCTCGATATCGTCGTGGCTGAGCTCGAGCCGGTAGCGGCTCTGGAACGGCACGTCGCCGATATCGGCCACGCGCAGCTCCTGCACCGGCGCGCAATCCAGCACGTGGTTGTAGGGGCCGATGCGCTCGATGGCGCGCATGGCGCGGGGCCCGAAGCGCGAGCCCGGACGGTTGGTGACGCCGAGATCCATCGGCACGCCTGTTATGGCCACCTGGAGATTGCCGAAATCGGGCGCTTCGGCATCGACGGGCATATAGGGGGCGGAGAGGAAGGTGGGGACGCCGGCATAGGGCGCAAGACGCGTGCCGCTCTTGTTGAAAATCTTGTCCGCTACCTTGCGGAAAGCCGGGTCGAAGATGTCGCCGCCATGGCTCTCGCCGTATTTCGCCCTGAGCTCTTCGAGCTTCGTGTCGCTCATGATCCTGCCTCACCTGTTGAGATGCGGGCGGTCCGGGGCCGGTATGCGATAGCCTGATAACGTTCCCCGGGGCTTTGCCCTCGTTGACAGCATTATCGCGGCAATCCATATGGAAAATCAATTGACATTGTTGTAGCGGTATTCGTGAGAAAAACTCACATACAGGTTTGCCGTGGCTTCGCGCCTTCCGCCACTCAACCCGCTGCGCGCCTTCGAGGCCACCGCCCGCCGTGGCGCCGTCTCCGCGGCCGCGCGGGAACTGAACGTGACGCATGGCGCGGTGAGCCACCAGATCCGCGCGCTGGAGGAATCGCTCGGGACCACGCTCTTCGAACGCAATGGCAAGCGCCTGAAGCTGACGCCGCAGGGCGCGCTGCTTCTGCCGGCCGTCACCAACGCCTTCAGCGAGATCGCCGCGGCTACCGCGCTGATGAAACAGCCCGAAACGCGCGGCGACATCACCATCAGCTGCGTGCCCGCACTGCTGTCGCTCTGGCTTCTGCCGCGGCTGAACACGTTCACGGACCAGTTTCCCGGCGTGAAGGTGACGCTGATCGCCTCCAACGACCCCGAGCACCTGCGTTCGCTCGATACGGATGTGAGCCTGCTCTATGGCGATGGCAACTGGCCGGACTGCTGGACGCGGCTGTGGTCGAACCTGCGGCTTTTCCCGGTCGCCAGCCCCACGCTCCTCAACAGCCGCCCGCTGCGCTCCGTTCGCGATCTGGCCGATCACGCGCTGTTTCACGGCGATGACGGGCGCGAATGGAACACATGGCTGGCCGCCGCCGACGCCATCGACATGCCGCGTGACCGCCAGCATTTCATGAGCGATGCACGTCTTTCGACGGAAGCGGCGCTCTACGGACAGGGCATCGCGCTGGGCGACAACATCACGGCGAGCAACCTGATCGCCCGCGGCGAGCTTGTCGTGCCCTTCGACCTTTCGGTGCCGGCCAACGATGCCTTCTATGTCGCCTGCCGGCAGGCGCTGCGCCAGTCGCCCATCGTCAAGGTGTTCATCGACTGGCTCTTTGCCGCGCTGGAAGAAACCCTGCCCGAGCCGCAGGCCTCCGCCCGCCTGCATCTGCGCGGGCGCGGCGGCCGTAGCGCCGATGCCTACCGCGCCACCACGACACCGGCCAAGCGCCTGATACCAACAAGCCCTCCGCGCAAGACCCGCGCCTGATATCAACGGACCGACCATGCCTCGCTTCAATCCTCTCGTCGAAACCCTCGCCGCCCCGCCGATCCCTTCCGTCTTCGCCTGGGCAGACGCCTATGACGGGCGTGGCGGCGCGATGATCGATTTCTCGCAGGCCGTGCCGGGTTATCCGCCGCATCCGGACATGCTGAGGCTGCTGGGCGAATACGCCGCCTCGCGCGCCTATACCGGCTATGGCCCGATCGAGGGCGAGACGGTGCTGCGCAAGGCCTATGCAGACCATCTCTCCGAAAGCTACGGCGTGGCGCTTGCCGCCGGCAACGTCCATATCACCGCCGGCTGCAACCAGGCCTTCATCTGCGCCGCCATGGCGGTGGCGGGCGCGGGCGACGCGGTGCTGATGACCGATCCCTATTATTTCAACCAGGAAACGACGCTGGCCATGCTGGGCATCAAGACCCGGTTTGCCGCCTGCGACCCGAAAAACGGCTTCCTGCCCGACCTCGCGGCGCTGGCCGCCGGCGTCACCCCCGACGTGCGCGCCATCGCCCTCGTCTCGCCGAACAACCCGACCGGCGCGGTCTATCCGCCGGATATGCTGGGCGCGATCTACGATCTTTGCGTCGCGCGCGGTATCTGGCTGATCCTCGACGAGACCTATCGCGACTTCCTGCCCGCCGGCGCCGGCCGGCCGCACGACCTGTTCGGGCGCGCGGGCTGGGAGGATACGCTGATCGGCCTCTACAGCTTCTCCAAGTCCTTCTGCATTCCCGGTCATCGCCTTGGCGCGATGACGGCTGGCAACGCGGTGGTGACGCAGGTGGCCAAGATCATGGACAACCTGCAGATCTGCCCGCCCCGCTCGGCGCAGGCCGCCGTGGCGACGGCCATTCCACTTCTGGCAGAATGGCGCGCAGAAAACCGCCGCGAGATCGCGCGCCGGGTGGAAGCGCTTCGCACGACCATGGCAGCGGCGCCGGACTGGCGCGTCGGTGCGGTCGGGGCCTATTTCGCCTTCATCGGGCATCCCTTCGCCGGCACGCCATCGGCGGCGGTGGCGGAGCGCCTGGCCAAGGAGGCCGGCATTCTTTGCCTGCCGGGCAGCTATTTCGGGCCGGGGCAGGAAGGCTATCTGCGTTTCGCCTTCGCCAATGCGGATGTCGAGACGATCGGCAAGCTCGGCGCGCGCCTTGCCGGCTTTTCGATGGACGGGGCTTGACCTTCCCACGCGGGAAGGCGCTAGCCTCGATCCAACATCAAGGAGTTTGCCATGCCTGCCGAAAACAGCCTCACCTTCACCGTTCCCGACATGACCTGCGGCCACTGCGTCAAGGCGATCACCGGTGCGGTGGTTGCCGCCTATCCTGAAGCGAAGGTCGAGATCGACCTTGCGTCCAAACGTGTCAGCGTCGAAAACGCCGGCGACCGGGCGGCGGTCGCATCGGTCATCGAAGCCGAGGGATATTCGCCCGCCGATGCATAATCGGCGAAACGGGGCTTGACCTTGACATGATGGGAAGGTGCACGATTTATCCAAAAGGATGAAAGGTGCACCATGCTCACCACCACGGGACCGGGCGACCGGCAGACCATCAAGCTTTCCATTTCCGACATGACCTGCGCGTCCTGCGTGCGCCGGGTGGAGAAGGCCATAGAGACGGTGCCGGGTGTTTCCGGCGCCGCCGTCAATCTGGCGACGGAGAAGGCAGACGTGACCTTCGACGGCGCGCCCGACATTGCCGCCGTTGCCGCAGCCGTGCGCGGCGCGGGTTACGGCGTCGATGAGGACGTGCTGGAATTTCCCGTCGAGGGCATGACCTGCGCCTCGTGCATCGGCCGCGTCGAAAGGGCGCTCAAGGCCGTGCCCGGCGTGCTGGATGCCACGGCGAACCTTGCGCAGGAGCGGGCGCGTGTGCGCCTTGCCAGGGGTGCGGCGACTTTCGACGACCTTGCCGCCGCCATCGAGCGTACGGGCTACAAGGCGGTGCGCGTTGCCGCCGACACGCCCGCGGAGGATGACCGCCGCGCGGCGGAGGCAAGTGCGCTCAAGCGTGATCTCATCATCGCGGCCGTGCTGACGGCACCGCTTTTCGTGATGGAGATGGGGGCGCACGCCGTGCCCGCATTCGGCCATTATATCCACGAAACCATCGGCATGCAGGCGAGCCGGGTCATCCAGTTCGTGCTGGCGACGCTGGTGCTCGTCGGCCCCGGCCGGCGCTTCTTCCTGAAGGGCATACCGAGCCTCGTCCGGCTCGCGCCCGACATGAACGCGCTGGTGGTGATCGGTACGCTCGCGGCCTGGATATTCTCCACCGTGGCGACCTTCGCACCGGCTCTTCTGCCCGGCGGTACCGCCAATGTCTATTTCGAGGCGGCAGCCGTCATTGTGACGCTCATCCTGGCCGGCCGCTTCCTAGAGGCGCGCGCCAAGGGCCGCACCGGCGAGGCGATCCGCCATCTCGCCGGCCTGAACGCCCGCTCCGCCCGCGTGATCCGCGGCGGAAGGACCGAGGACGTTTCCCTGGAAAGCGTCGTGGCCGGCGATGTCGTTCTGGTGCGGCCGGGCGAGAAGGTGCCCGTCGACGGCGAGGTGATCGAGGGCGAAAGCTATATCGACGAATCCATGATCACCGGCGAACCGATGCCGGTCGCCCGCAAGCCCGGCGACACGGTGACGGGCGGCACCGTCAACACGACGGGCTCGCTGACCTTCCGCGCCACGCGTGTCGGCGCCGATACGGTGCTCTCGCAGATCATCCGCATGGTGGAGGACGCGCAGGCGGCGAAGCTGCCGATCCAGGCGCTGGTCGACCGCGTGACGCAATGGTTCGTGCCGGCCGTCATCGCCGTGGCGCTCCTCACCTTCGGCCTGTGGCTGATCTTCGGGCCGAGCCCGGTTCTCGCCCATGCGCTGGTGAATGCCGTGGCCGTGCTCATCATCGCCTGCCCCTGCGCCATGGGGCTCGCGACGCCGACCTCGATCATCACGGGCACCGGCCGCGCGGCGGAACTCGGCGTGCTGTTCCGGCAGGGCACAGCGCTCCAGACGCTCGAAGGCACCGATATCGTCGCCGTCGACAAGACAGGCACGCTGACGCTCGGCCGCCCGACGCTGACGCGCATCGTGCCGGCAGAGGGCTTCGGCCGTGATGAGGTGCTTGCCCTCGTCGCTGCTGCCGAGATGCATTCCGAACATCCGATCGCGGCCGCCATCCATGGCGCGGCCGTTGCGGAAGGCGTGGCGGTGCCCGCGGCGTCCGGCTTCGTGGCGACATCGGGCCAGGGCATCGCCGCCGAGGTGGCCGGTCGCAGGGTGGACGTCGGTTCCACTGGCTTCATGGCGGGGCTTGGCCTCGACGTCCGGGCCTTTGCGGACGAGGCGGCGCGACTTGCGGCCGAGGGCGCCTCGCCGCTCTATGCCGCCATCGACGGCAGGCTTGCCGCGCTCTTTGCCGTGACCGACCCCGTCAAGCCGACGACGCGCGAGGCGATTGCCGCGCTCAAGGCGCTCGGCATCGAGGTCGCGATGATCACCGGCGACAACAGGGGCACGGCACAGGCCGTCGCCGCCTCGCTCGGCATCGACCGGGTGATGGCGGAGGTGCTGCCCGATGGCAAGGTTGCCGCCGTGCGCGAACTGTCGGCGGGCGGCGCGAAGAAGGTCGCCTTCGTCGGCGACGGCATCAACGACGCGCCGGCGCTGGCGGCGGCCGATACCGGCATCGCCATCGGCACCGGCACCGATGTGGCCATCGAAAGCGCCGACGTGGTGCTGATGGCCGGCGACATGCGGGGTGTTGCGACGGGCATCGGCCTCTCGCGCGCGACGATGCGCAATATCAGGCAGAACCTGTTCTGGGCCTTCGGCTACAATGTGGCGCTCGTGCCGGTCGCCGCGGGGCTGCTCTATCCCTCCTTCGGCATCCAGCTTTCACCGGCTCTTGCCGCAGGAGCCATGGCGCTCTCCAGCGTCTTCGTGGTGACGAATGCGCTGAGGCTGAAGCGCTACAGGCCGTCCTTCAAGGGAGACAAGGCATGAATATCGGCGAAGCGGCGGAGGCCACGGGCGTGACCGCCAAGATGATCCGCCATTACGAGCAGATCGGCCTCATCAAGGCGGCCGGGCGCACCGGCGCGGGATATCGCGTCTATGGTCCAAACGACCTTTCGACGCTGTCCTTCATCCGCCGCTCTCGCGATCTGGGCTTCTCCATCGCGCAGATCCGTGACCTGCTTGCGCTGTGGCAGGACCGCGCCCGCGCCTCCTCCGAGGTCAAGCGCATCGCAAGCGAACATATCGCGGAGATGCGCGCCAAGATGCGGCTGCTGGAGGACATGGTGGGTACGCTGGAGCATCTTTCGGCGAACTGCCACGGTGACGCGCGGCCCGATTGTCCGATCCTGCAGCAGCTCGCCACCGGCAATGCCGAGACGTCCTGCTGCTAGCCGCCTTTCCACCCTTGGCACTTTCGGGGGCTTGCGCTTTTCGCCGCGCCGAAGGACATTCGCTGCCGGAAAGACGGACCGGCTCATGCAGGGTCGGCGCGCTAAAACGGGAATGACGGGAGAAAAGCATGCTCGACAGGCGCAAGTTCTATATCGACGGCCAGTGGGTCGATCCGTTGACGCCGAACGATCTTTCGGTGATCAACCCGGCGACGGAAAAGCCTATCGCGGTCATCTCGATGGGCACGGCCGCCGATATCGACCGCGCCGTGGCGGCCGCCAAGAAGGCGTTCGCGACCTACAGCCAGACCAGCACGGAAGAGCGGCTGGCGCTGTTGGAAAAGCTCCTCGAAATCTACAAGCGCCGCTATGACGAGATGGCGCGCACCATCACGCAGGAACTCGGCGCGCCCATCACCATGAGCACCGAACAGCAGGCGGATGTCGGGGTCGGCCACCTCCAGGGCTTCATCGATGCGCTGAAGCGGCTGAAGAACCGCGAAGTGCTGCCGAACGGCGACATCGTGCGCCGCGAGCCCATCGGGGTCTGCGGCCTGATCACGCCGTGGAACTGGCCGATCAACCAGATCGCGCTGAAGGTGGTTCCGGCACTGGCGACGGGCTCGACCTGCGTGCTGAAGCCGTCGGAATTCACGCCGCTCAACGCCATGCTCTATGCGGAGATGGTGCATGAGGCCGGCTTCCCGGCGGGGACATTCAACCTCGTCAACGGCGACGGCCCGGAATGCGGTGCGGCCCTGTCGCGCCACAAGGACATCGACATGATGTCGTTTACCGGCTCCACCCGCGCCGGCATCGCCGTCAGCAAGGATGCGGCCGATACGGTCAAGCGCGTGACGCTCGAACTCGGCGGCAAGTCGCCGAACATCGTGTTCGCCGATGCCGATCTCGAGGACCGCGTGGCCGGCAGCGTGCGCGAATGCTTCAACAATTCCGGCCAGTCCTGCGATGCGCCGACGCGCATGCTGGTGGAGCGCTCGGTCTATGACAAGGTGGTGGAGATCGCCGAACGCACCGGCAAAGAAGCCAGGGTCGGCAATCCCGAAGAGGAAGGCGAGCATATCGGCCCGCTCGTCTCGCACATCCAGTTCGGCCGGGTGCAGGCGCTGATCGAGGCGGGCGTTGCCGAGGGCGCGCGGCTTCTGGTCGGCGGTCCCGGCAAGCCCGATGGTTACGAGACCGGCTATTTCGTGAAGCCGACGATCTTCGCCGACGTGAACAACACCATGCGCATCGCGCGTGAGGAGGTGTTCGGTCCGGTCCTGTCGATCATTCCCTTCGACACCGAGGAGGAGGCGATCGCGATCGCCAACGACACGGCTTACGGACTTGCGGCCTATGTGCAGACCGGCGACCCGGACCGCGCGGAACGTGTTTCCGCCCGCCTGCGCGCCGGCATGGTGCATATCAACGGCGGTCCGCACCGCTATGGCAGCCCCTTCGGCGGCTACAAGCAGTCCGGCAACGGCCGCGAGGGCGGCATGTTCGGCCTGGAGGACTTCCTGGAGATCAAGACCGTGCATCGCCCCGAGGCGGCGTAATACCCAGGGGCCGGGCCGCCCGCTATTGCGGGTGGCCCGGCCTCCTCGTTCCGCGTCTTCGCCCGATGACCGGCCGTCGGCCAAAGCCCGTCGCTTTGCCGCCGCTCGCCGAAGTTCTCCGGAGAATACGCGGCGTGCCTCTGGCTGAAGCCGCTGCGCTCTGATAGCGCGCACGGCATCGCCGCTCCCTGGACGTCCGCCTTGTCCCCCGTTGCATCCCCGTCGCATGCGCGCCTCGCGCTCATCGCTCTCCTCGTTGGCGGCATCGCCATCGGCGGCTCGCCGATCTTCGTGCGGTTTTCCGAAGTCGGGCCGATGGCGACGGCGTTCTGGCGCGTCGCGCTCGCGCTCGTGCCGTTCTTCATCGTCTCGCGCGCGCTCCCGCACGCCGACGAGCGGCCGTCCGGTCTTCGCGACCGCCTCTTCCTGTTCCTGCCCGGCATCTTCCTGGCCGCAGACCTTGGGTCCTGGCATCTCTCGCTGCACATGACCTCGGTTGCCAATGCGACGCTCTTTGCCAACCTGGCACCCGTCTTCGTCACGCTCGGCTCCTGGCTGCTTTTCCGCACGACCATCACGCCCGTCTTTCTTGCCGGGCTGGCGCTGGCGCTGATCGGCGTCGTCGTGCTGAAGGGCGGGCCGGCGGCGCTGGGCGGCGGGCAGATGGCGGGCGATGCGACGGCCGTCGTCGCGGCGATGTTCTACGCCGGTTACATGCTGTCGATCGGCCATTTGCGGGCGCGGTTCTCCACGTCGCGCATCATGGTGTGGACGACATTCGCCGCAATGACCTGCATGCTGCCGGTCGCCTTCTTCCTGGAAGCCGACCTGGTGCCGGCGACGCTCGTCGGCTGGGGCATGCTGCTCGGTCTCGCGCTCATCAGCCATGTCGGCGGGCAGGGCCTCGTCACCTACGCGCTCGCCTATCTTCCGACGGCGTTCTCCTCGCTGACGCTGCTTCTCCAGCCGGTCGTCGCCGCACTCCTCGCCTGGCTGCTGCTGGGCGAGCCTGTCGGGCTGATGCAGGCCATCGGTGGCGCGATCGTGCTCTTCGGCATCCTCATCGCGCGCCGCGGCTGAACCGCATCAGTGGTTGTGGCGCGGCGGGGTTTTGGCGATCCTGCGGAAATCTGCCGCTCCGTCGATCACCGCACCATCCGAGAGCTGCGTAACGGTGCGGCGATAGAGGCGCTGCCACGGCGTGGCGTCTGCCGGAACGGCGGGGATGCCATCGGCCTTGCGCTTTTCGATCTCTTCCTCTGCCACCAGCATGTCGCAGCGGCCGTGTTCGAGGTCGATGCGGATGATGTCGCCGGTGCGCAGCCAGGCAAGTCCGCCACCGGCCGCGCTTTCCGGCGAGGCATTGAGGATGGACGGACTGTCGGCGGTGCCGGACTGGCGGCCGTCGCCGATGGTGGGCAGGCTGGTGACGCCGCACCTGAGCAGATGGTCCGGCGGCTGCATGTTGACGACCTCCGCCGAACCCGGCCAGCCAAGCGGTCCGGCGCCGCGGATGACGAGGATCGTGCGCTCGTCGATGCCGAGCGCCGGGTCGTTGATGCGCGCGTGGTAATCCTCCGAGCCGTCGAAGACCGCCGCCCTGCCCTCGAATATGCCTTCGCGGCCGGGCTCGCTCAGATACCGCTGCCGGAACTCCTCGGAGATAACCGAGGTCTTCATGATGGCGAAATCGAAGAGATTGCCCTTGAGGACAAGGAAACCGGCGCGTTCCTTCAACGGCGCATCATAGGACCGGATCACCTCGCGATCGCTTGCGGCGCGTCCCTCCAGGTTTTGCGCCATGGTGCGGCCCGTGACGGTGGGACAGCTGCCATCGAGTTTTCCCGCCCCCAGCAGTTCGCGCATGATGGCGGGGACGCCGCCTGCACGGTGGAACCGCTCGCCGAGGAAGCGGCCGGCCGGCTGCACGTCCGCCAGCAGCGGGATATCGTAGCCGTAGCACTGCCAGTCGTCGGGCTCCAGCGCGACACCGGCATGTTTGGCCATGGCCATCAGATGCGGCTGCGCATTGGTGGAGCCGCCGATGGCGGAATTGACACGGATGGCATTGAGGAAGGCCTGCCGCGTGAGGATATGGGAGGGGCGGATATCCTCCAGCACCAACTCGACGGCGCGCCGGCCGGTGCGATAGGCGATCTGCCCGCGCTCGCGATAGGCGGCCGGAATGGCGGCGCAGCCGGTGAGCGACATGCCGAGCGCCTCGGCCAGCGCGTTCATGGTGGAGGCCGTTCCCATCGTGTTGCAATGGCCGATGGAGGGTGCGGAATCCATCGCGGCCTGCAGAAATTCCTCTTCGTCGATGGCGCCGGCGGCAAGCTTGCGGCGTGAGCGCCAGATGACGGTGCCCGAGCCGACAAGATCGCCGTCGTGCCAGCCATCGAGCATCGGCCCGCCCGACAGGACGATGGCGGGAATGTCGACCGTCGAGGCGGCCATCAGGGCCGACGGCGTGGTCTTGTCGCAGCCGGTCGTCAGCACGACCCCATCGAGCGGATAGCCGTAGAGGATTTCGACCAGCCCGAGATAGGCGAGGTTGCGGTCAAGCGCCGCGGTCGGCCGCTTGCAGTTTTCAAAGATCGGATGGGTGGGGAACTCGATGGGAATGCCGCCGGCATCGCGGATACCGTCGCGCACGCGCTTGGCGAGATCGACATGGTGGCGATTGCAGGGCGTGAGATCGCTGCCGCTCTGGGCAATCCCGATCACCGGCTTGCCCGAGCGCAGCTCCTCCGGCGTGATACCGTAATTCATGAAGCGTTCGAGATAGATGGCGGCCATGTCGACGTGGTCGCGGTTGTCGAACCAGTCCTGCGAGCGCAGCCGGCGTTTCGTCGTCTTCGTGTCCGTCATCATGAAGCTCCTCCGCAACGGCCGCACTGTTTCATTGCCGGCGACGGGGATCAACCGCCAGGTGGTGATGGAGGGGCTTATGGAGCCATCAAAAATAGTCGCTGGATCGGGGACGGCGAATGTGTCACAGCGCGTCAACCGCCATCAGAGTTGCCGATATGACAGACACCGCCGCCGCCACGCCCGCCACCGGCTCCGCCCGCCTCGGCGTGCTGTTGATGCTGCTCGGCATGGTGATGTTTTCGCTGAACGACGTGCTCGGCAAGTGGCTGGTCTCGACCTATTCGGTCGGGCAGCTGATGCTGATCCGCAGTCTGGCCGCCATGGTCGTGCTGGCACCGTTCTTCTGGCGGGTCGGGTGGCGCCGGCTGATCGAGGTCGAGCAGCCGAAACTGCACCTGCTGCGCTCCGCGCTCTTCGCATTCGAGGCATCGGCGTTCTATTTCGCGGTGGCCTATATGCCACTGGCCGACGCGATGACCTACTGGCTTGCGGCACCGATCTATGTCGCCGCCCTCTCGCCGCTGATGCTGGGCGAGCATGTCGGCTGGCGGCGCTGGTCGGCCATTCTCGTCGGCTTTGCCGGCGTCATCATCGCGCTGTCGCCCTCCAGGGAAAGCTTCACGCTGCCGGCCCTGATCGCGCTTGCGGGCAGCCTCGCTTTCGGGCTCGCCATGGTGTTCAGCCGGTCGTTGCGCGCCACACCCGACACGACGCTTGTGTTTTGGCAGGTGACCGGTGCGGCGCTCTTCGCGGGCGTCTGGTGTCTTTCCGATCCCGGCGGCTGGGCGCCGGTCAGCGCCGTCGATTTCGGCCTGCTCAGCCTGCTCGGCATCGTGGCGATGGCGGCGCATATGCTGGTCAACCGCTCGCTGAAGCTGGGCGATGCCGCGACCGTGGTGCCGCTACAATACACGCTGCTGATCTGGGCGGTTCTGTTCGGATGGCTGTTCTTCGGCGATGCGCCGCGCCCGGCCATGCTCATCGGCGCAGGCTTTATCGTGGCCTCCGGCCTCTTCATCTTCTTCCGCGAATTGCAGCCGAAGCGGCGTGGCGGCTGAGCGGGCTTACTGCGCCTTGACCGATTTCAGATAGGCGATGACGTCGGCGATGTCCTGCTCGGACTTGAGGCCGGAAAAGGCCATGCGCGTCTTGGGGATCATCTTTTTCGGGCCGGCGAGATAGGTGGCGAGCGTCGCCTCGTCCCATGTCAGGCCCCTGGCCCCTTCTTCCTTCATGGCATCGGAATAGTTCGTGTAGTCGGCAAGCGCCGCCGCGGGCCGGCCGACGACGCCGTCCAGATGCGGGCCGACCTTATTCGTCGCCTTCTCGGCATTGTGACAGGCGGTGCATTTCTTGAACACGACCTTTCCCGCCTCGGCGGAGCCTTCGGCTGCCAGGGCGGTCGAGGAAAGCGTCAGGAGGATCAGGGCGGCAAGCGTCTTCATGCGTCGTTCCATCGAAAAGGCGGCCGGCGTGAGCCGGCCGGAGTTGGCGCGGCCTGCCGGCCGCACGCGATCACCGGCCGCCCGAAGGCGACCGGGGAGGATCGCCAGGAGATATCAGATCGAACCGGCGGCCATTTCCTTGGCGATGTAATCCGCCTGGCGGATCGCAAGCGACACGATGGTGAGCGTCGGGTTTTCCGCGCCGCCCGTCGTGAACTGGCTGCCGTCCGACACGAACAGGTTCTTGATGTCGTGGGTCTGGCCCCACTTGTTGACCACACCGTCGCTCGCCTTCTCGCTCATGCGGTTGGTGCCGAGATTGTGCGTGGATGGATAGGGCGGCGTGGGGAAGCTGCGCGTCGCGCCGACGGCTTCGTAGAGCGCCTGCCCCTGCTGGTAGGCATGGTTGCGCATCGCGACGTCGTTGGCGTGATCGGTGAACCAGACATCCGGGATCGGCATGCCGTACTGGTCCTTAAGTTCGCCGTGCAGCTTCACGGCATTCTGTTCCTGCGGCATGTCCTCGCCGACGATCCACAGGCCCGCCATGTTGGCGTAGCTGTCCATCGCCGAGGCGAAGGAGCGGCCCCAGCCGCCGGGATCGAGGAAGGCCGCCATGAAGGGCACGCCGAGGGAGAGCGTTTCCAGCTCGTAACCGCCGACGAAGCCGCGCGACGGATCGTGCTTCGCCTCGTCCCTGATAATGCCGGCCATGGTGGTGCCGCGATACATGTGCACGGGCTTCTCGAACACGGCATAGACCGAGCCCGTCGTGTGGCGCATGTAGTTCTTTCCCACCTGGCCGGAAGAGTTGGCAAGGCCGTCGGGGAACTTGGCCGAGGCCGAGTTGAGCAGCAGGCGCGGGCTTTCGATGGAGTTGCCGGCGACGGCGACGATGCGGGCCTTCTGGCTGTGCAGCTTGCCGTCCTTGTCGGCATAGACCACGGCATTGACCTTGCCGCTGGCATCATGCTCGATCTTGACGACATGCGACTGCGGACGCACTTCCAGCTTGCCGGTGGCCTCCCCCTTGGGGATTTCCGTATAGAGCGTCGACCATTTGGCGCCCCATTTGCAGCCCTGGAAACAGAAGCCCGTCTGCTGACAGCTCATGCGGTCGTCGCGATCGGCGGAGTTGATGGCCATGTTGCCGGTGTGACATTCCTTGTAGCCGAGCTTGTCGGCGCCGGCCTTGAGGATCTTGAAGTTGTTGTTGCCCGGCAGGCCTTCGATGCCGTTGGTCCGGGTCACGCCCATCTTGTCTTCGGCCTTGGCGTAATAGGGCTCCAGCTCGGCGAGCGTGATCGGCCAGTCGAGCAGGTTGGCGCCGTCGATCTTGCCGTAATGGCTGAGCGTCCTGAACTCATGCTCCTGAAAGCGCAGCGAGGCGCCGGCCCAGTGGGTGGTGGTGCCGCCGACCGCCTTGACGATCCAGGCCGGCAGGTTCGGGAAGTCCTTGGCCACACGCCAGCCGCCGCCCGTCGTGCGGTGATCGAGCCAGGCGAGCTGGGCAAAACTGTCCCACTCGTCGTTGATGAAGTCCTCGTGTTCGTGCCGCGCGCCGGATTCGAGCACGACGACGTCGATGCCCTTCTGCGCCAGTTCGTTGCCCAGCGTACCGCCGCCGGCGCCGGAACCGATGATGACGACCACGCTGTCGTCGTTGAGATCGTAAGGAGCTGCCATGGTTTCCTCCTGAAACGGGACGGTCGGCTTTGCGCCATGCGGCCGCGCCTCCTCCGGCGCTGGCCGTCAGACCGTCGTCAAAGCCATTCGATGTCGTCGAAACCGCGGGCGATATACCCGCCCTTCGAGTAGGATTCGCCCTCGTAGCCGAAATGCGGCCAGAGTTCCTTCTGGTTATAGAAGGAGACGACGAGATCGCCGCGCACCGCCTGGAAGAACGGTGTCGTCTCGATGTCGCGCAGGATCGCGACGCGGTCGTCTTCCCAGCCAAGGCCGCGATAGCCGTTGGCGCCGGCGCGCTTGTCGAGATCGGCAATGCCGTCCTCGATCAGCGTCTTGTGCGCGGCATCCGTGCCGGCCTTCGTCTCGTGACCCTTGACGGCGATGGCGTAGAAGCGATCGGAAATCGCGTCGTGCGGGTAAATGTCACGGGCGAGCTTGATCAGCGTCGCCATGGTCTCCGGCTTCAGCGCCGTCGTTTCCATGCCCCACGCGCGGTCGGGGCTGATGACGGCGTTGCCGGCGATGATGAGTGCGGCACCGACCGTGCCGCGCTTCAGAAGCTCGCGCCGGGAAATGCCGGGGCGCTGCTCGTAGATGGTCGTCATGTCACGTTCCTCCCGTTGCATTCATGGCGGGCGGCCTCCCCCGGGCCGCCGGCCTCTTTACTTGTAGCGGCCGTGCCGCTGCAGAACCTCGATCTTGTAGCCATCCGGATCGGTGACGAAGAAGAAGCGGGCAAGCAGGCCGCCATCCCGGTTGAATTCGACGATCTTGCCGGTGGTGAAGCCGAGCGCGGAGACGCGGGCACGCTCGCTGTCGAGATCGGACACCGAGACGGCGAGATGGCCGTAGCCATCGCCGAGATTGTAAGGTTCGGTGCGGCCCTTGTTGATCGTCAGTTCGAGTTCGAATTCGCTTTCGGCATTGCTCATATAGACGAGCGTGAAGGTCTCGAAATCCAGCCGCTCGGCGATTTCGAGGCCGAAGGCCCTGTTGTAGAAATCCACGGACCGGTCTTCGTCCAGAACACGGATCATGGAATGTATCGTCTTCGCCACGCCTGGTTTCCCCCGCTTGCAGTTCGCTTGTAGGGGGAAGTGTGCGTCCGGAATCGGGGCTGCGGGTAGCAGCCCGTTACCGCACATGGATTTTCATTTCTGGAGTATATGGAGAAGGAATTTTTATCGGTTCGCACACGCCGGGATGATTTGACCAAATACAAGCGTCGCCGCATAATCGAGGGCATAAAAACAAGACTGGAGGATATGCCAATGTGTGAGGTTTTCGCGGGCCAGGATCCGCAACGCTACCGGCCCGTCAACCGGTCGGTGCGCATCGGCGGACATTCGACGAGCATTCAGCTCGAGGCGGCCTTCTGGGTGCTGATCGACGAGATCGCCAGCGGTCAGGGTATGTCGACGTCCCGCTTTCTCTCGACGCTCTATGACGAGGCGCTGGAGCGCAACGGCACGGTGTCGAACTTCGCGTCGCTGCTGCGCACGAGCTGTCTCATCTATCTGATGGGCGGCACCGCCAGGGAGGCCGAACCGCGCGCCTTCCACATCGTCGCGGCCGAGTAGCGTCAGAAGGTCGGCGGGGTGTTAATCCAGATCAGCACCGTCTCGCCGTCATGGCTGTTGTGCCAGGAATGGTGGCGGGTGCTCTCGAAATAGAGGCTGTCGCCGGGCCCAAGGTCGTGGAATTCGTGGCCGTCGAGCACGATCTCGACGCGCCCCGCCAGGACATGGACGAATTCCTCGCCGTCGTGCTGGTAGGCGCCATCAGAGGTGGCGCCGGGCGCCAGCACGAAACGGTGGCAATCCATCATGTTCCGGCCGTCGGCCAGCACCTGCACGGTCACGCCCGGCGATGTCTCCGGCCACAGCTTCCATTCGCCCGAGCGCACCACCGCACGGTTGTCGGTCTCCTCCTCGCCGGAAAGCTTCGAGACGGTCGTGCCGTAATAGTCGGCGAGATCGTGCAGCACGCGGAAGGTCACGCCCTGCGAGGTGCGTTCGAAGGTGGAGAGAACGGAGGTCGCGATGCCGATATCGCCGGCCACCTGCTCCAGCGTCTTGCCCTCGGCATGGCGCAGGCTGCGGAACTTGCGGCCGATGCCCTGCGGCGCATCGCCGTCCGACGCCTGCGTTTCCGCGGCAGGCTCTTCCGCCTCCAGCGCCTCGCGGATCGCGGCCGGGTTGAGGCCGCGCTCGGTGCGATACCAGGCAATGCGCTTGAGGCGGTTGACATCGTCGGCGCTGTACTGCCGGTGGCCGGTGTCCGAGCGGCCGGGCACGACGAGACCCTGCGTCTCCCATAGCCTCAGCGTGGAGGCCGAGACGCCTGCAAGGCGTGCCGCCTCCGTCACCTTATAGTGCACCGGTTCCGGGGAACCCATCGCGCCAATCCCTGATTCTGTGTTCGTTTCGCTTATACACACCCACGCGGGCGCGCGGCCTGAAAATCGGTCGCATTTCCCGCGTAGAATGCCAGTTGCATTCTTGCAGAAAAAATGTAGGAATTCCACTCGAAGCTTGCAGAAAAAATGCAAGTTATTGATCGAAGCCTCCAGATTCAGGATAGCGCCATGACCGCCTCCCCGCTGACCGACCGCAAGAACGCCGCTATTTCGCGCGGCGTGGGCATGACCACGCAGATCTACGCCGACCGCGCGGAAAATGCGGAGATCTGGGACAAGGAAGGCAATCGATATATCGATTTCGCCGCCGGCATCGCCGTCGTCAACACCGGCCATCGCCATCCGCGCGTCATCGAGGCCGTCAAGAAGCAGCTCGACCGCTTCACGCATACCTGCCACCAGGTCGTGCCCTATGAAAACTATGTGGAACTCGCCGAGCGCCTGAACGCCATCACCCCCGGCGATTTCGAGAAGAAGACGATCTTCGTCACCACCGGTGCCGAAGCCGTCGAGAACGCCGTGAAGATCGCCCGCGCCGCCACCGGCCGCCAGGCCGTCATCGCATTTTCCGGCGCCTTCCACGGCCGCACCTTCATGGGCATGGCGCTGACCGGCAAGGTCGTTCCCTACAAGGTCGGCTTCGGCGCCATGCCGGCCGACATCTACCATGCACCGTTCCCGGTCGAGATGCACGGCACGACCGTCGAGCAGTCGCTGGATGTGCTGAAGAAGCTCTTTGCCGCCGATGTGGACCCGAACCGCGTCGCCGCGATCATCATCGAGCCGGTGCAGGGCGAAGGCGGCTTTTATCCGGTTCCGGTCAACTTCATGAAGGCTATCCGCGAAATCTGCGACAAGTACGGCATCCTGCTGATCGCCGATGAAGTGCAGACCGGCTTTGCCCGTACCGGCAAGCTGTTCGCCATGGAGCATTTCGGCGTGACGGCCGACCTCGTGACCATGGCCAAGGGCCTTGGCGGCGGCTTCCCGATCGCGGCCGTCACCGGCCGCGCCGACATCATGGACGCACCCGGTCCGGGCGGCCTGGGCGGCACCTATGCCGGCAGCCCGATCGGCGTTGCGGCAGCTCATGCCGTTCTCGACGTCATCAAGGACGAGGACCTGTGCAACCGCGCGGAAAACCTCGGTGCACGCCTCAAGCAGCGCCTCGCATCGCTGCGCGACAAGGTTCCCGAGATCGTCGACATCCGCGGCCCGGGCTTCATGAACGCCGTCGAGTTCAACGACGTCGCGACGAAGCAGCCGAGCGCCGAATTCGCCAACAAGGTTCGCCTGAAAGCGCTCGAAAAGGGCCTGATCCTGCTGACCTGCGGCGTGCACGGCAACGTCATCCGCTTCCTCGCGCCGATCACCATCCAGGACGACGTCTTTGCCGAAGGCCTGGACATCCTCGAAGCGGCGATGATCGAAGCCCGCGGCTGAGCGGTACGAGACAGACGACACATGACCAAGCAAGCGACACCCGGAGCAGAGGCTCCGGGTGAAGGCGCTTTGCGACCCAAAAGGAACGACAATGGCTTTCTATGATGCTCTGACCCGGCACTTCACGTCGGGCGACCTGCTGCGCGATGCCGGCTATGTGGACGGCAAGTGGATCAGCGACAGCGCGGCCGGAACCTTCGACGTGCTCAATCCCGCGACCGGCGAGACACTGGCGACCCTGCCGGAAATGGGTGCGGCCGAGACGAAGGCCGCAATCGACGCGGCCTACCGGGTCCAGCCCGCCTGGGCGGCGCGGCCGGCAAAGGAGCGCAGCATTCTCCTGCGCAAGTGGTTCGATCTGATGATCGCCCATGCCGACGAGCTTGCCGCCATCCTGACTGCCGAAATGGGCAAGCCGCTGGCCGAGGCCAAGGGCGAGATCCTCTATGCCGCCTCCTATGTGGAATGGTATGCGGAAGAGGCAAAGCGCATCAACGGCGAGACGATCCCTGCCGCCAGTGCGGACAAGCGCATGATGGTCATCAAGCAGCCGGTCGGCGTGGTCGGCACGATCACGCCGTGGAACTTCCCGACCGCGATGATCGCCCGCAAGGTGGCGCCGGCGCTCGCCGTGGGCTGCACGGTGGTTTCCAAGCCTGCCGAGCTGACGCCGCTTTCGGCCATTGCGCTCGCCGTGCTTGCCGAGCGAGCCGGCATTCCCGCCGGTGTGTTCAACATCGTGCTCGGCACGGACGGTCCGGCAATCGGCAAGGAACTGTGCTACAATCCGAAGGTGCGCAAGATCTCCTTCACGGGCTCGACGGAAGTCGGGCGCATCCTGATGCGCCAGTGTGCGGACCAGATCAAGAAGATGAGCCTGGAACTCGGCGGCAACGCGCCCTTCATCGTTTTCGACGATGCGGATCTCGACGCTGCCGTGGAAGGCGCCATGGCCTCCAAGTACCGCAATGCCGGACAGACCTGCGTCTGCGCCAACCGGCTCTATGTACAGTCGAACGTCTATGACGCCTTTGCCGAGAAGCTGGCCAGGAAGGTGGCCGAACTTTCCGTCGGTGACGGTTTCGCCAAGGGCACGACGGTCGGTCCGCTGATCGAGGAAGCCGCGATCGAGAAGGTCGAGGCCCATATCGCCGATGCCGTTTCCAAGGGCGCGACGGTGGTTTCCGGCGGCAAGCGTGTGGCCGGCAAGGGCACCTTCTTCGAGCCGACCGTGCTGAAGGGCGTCGCCCGCGGCATGACGGTCGCGCGGGAGGAGACGTTCGGCCCGCTCGCGCCGCTCTTCCGTTTCGACACGGTCGAGGACGTCATCGAACAGGCGAACGACACCGAGTTCGGTCTCGCCGCCTATTTCTATGCCGGCGACCTGAAGAAGGTCTGGAAGGTGGCCGAGGCGCTGGAATACGGTATGGTGGGCGTCAATACGGGCCTCATTTCCTCTGAAGCCGCGCCCTTCGGCGGCATCAAGCAATCCGGCCTCGGCCGCGAAGGCTCGGCCCATGGCGCCGAAGACTACCTGGAAATGAAATATGTCTGCATCGGCGAACTCGCCTGATGAATGAAGGTCGCCCGCATGATGCGGGCGACCTTCATGCCGTATCGATGTCGGTGCGGGCGAAATCGTCGCCTTTATAGAGCAAGGGAATGCCGTGCTGACGGGCGCAGGCATAGGCGAAGCAGTCGCCGAAGTTCAGCGCCGCCGGATGGCGGCCCTTGCCGAACCGTTGGAACGCCTCGACGGCCGCCGCTGTGATGGCGGCATCGACGGCGAGCGTTTCGATTTGCAGCAGGCGGAGATAGGCCTCCACTTCGCCCAGCGCCGCCTTTGGCTCAAGGCCCGTCACCCGCGCATAGGCGACGGCGGCCTCCCAGATCGCCATCGGTGACGTCAAACGGCGGTCGGTCGCCACGAGCCGTTGACCGAGCGATCGCGCGTCATCCTCGTTCGTCATCATCGCGACGATGGCGGAGGCGTCGACGAACATCAGTCCTCGTACAGGCTATCGATGAAGGCCTTGTCGGCGGCGGGACCGACAGGCGGATACTTCCGGTTCAGCACGCGGGTCATCTCAAGCGCCTTGTCGACCAAAGAGGGCTCCTGCTCCAGCCGTTGCAGCTCATGCGCCAATGCCTGCCGCACCGCCTCCGTCTTGCTGACCTTGCGCAGTGCGGAGACGCGCTCGGCCAAGCGATCGACTTCGCGGTCCTTGACGTAGAGCGGCATGGTATATCCTTTCTTTCGTAGAAGTATATACCATGCCCTTGCCGCCTCTGAAAGACCGGCGTGTGGCCGCTCAGCCCCTTTCGTAGCGCGTCACCGTCTGCTCGATCGCGCCGAAGATGGAGTGGCCGGTCTCGTCCTTCATCTCGATGCGCACGACGTCGCCGAACTTGAGGAACGGCGTCTTCGCCGCGCCGGTGGTGATGGTCTCGATGGTGCGCAGCTCCGAAAGGCAGGAATAGCCGGCACCGCCTTCCGCGATCGGCTTGCCCGGACCGCCGTCGAACCTGTTGGACACGGTGCCTGAGCCGATGATGGAGCCGGCGACGAGCGGGCGGGTCCTTGCGGCATGGGCAACGAGCTGCGCGAAGTCGAACACCATGTCGATGCCCGCATTGGCCTTGCCGAAGGGGCTGCCATTGAGGGAGACCAGAAGCGGCAGATGGAGTTTGCGGCCATCCCAGGCCGTGCCGAGCTCATCCGGCGTGACGGCGACGGGCGAGAAGGCAGAGGATGGCTTCGACTGGAAGAAGCCCAGCCCCTTGGCGAGTTCCGACGGCATGAGGCCGCGTAGCGACACATCATTGGCGAGCATGATCAGCCGGATGGCGGCCCCTGCCTCCTCCACGCTTATGCCCATCGGCACGTCATCGACGATGACGGCGACTTCGCCCTCCATGTCGATACCCCAGGTCTCGTCCTGTACGACGATGGGGTCACGGGGACCGAGGAACGTGTCCGAGCCGCCCTGGTAGAGCCGGGGATCGCTATGCGCGCCCTCGGGCAGCTCGGCGTTGCGCGCCTTGTACATGAGTTCGACATGATAGAGATAGGCGGAGCCGTCGGCCCATTGATAGGCGCGGGGCAGCGGCGAGGCGGCATCGTGCTCGTGAAAGCGCATGGTGGGTTGCGAGCCGGTTTCCAAGCCCTCGGCGACCCGCGCCAGGCGCGGTGCGGCGTGTTCCCAGTCGTCGAGCGCATCCTGCAGCGTGCGGGCGATATGCCCAACCTCCGAGCAGCGCGTCAGGTCACGCGAGACGACCACCAGGCGGCCGTCACGGGTGGAACTTTTCAGTGTCGCCAGTTTCATAAGTCTCTCTCTCCCAGTCTTGTTTCCTGCCCTGCGATCGTGTCATCTACCGGTCGCATGAACCTTCCTGCGCCCTCCCCGGCGCACCGCTTTTCAAGGACATTCCGCTTGAACCCTACGGTCCGAAACGCCCTGCTGATCGTCGCAGCCTTCGTCGCCGCGACGGCCACGATCCTTTATACGATGGGCCAGCCGCTCATCTGCAAGTGCGGATATGTCAAATTGTGGCACGGGGTCGTGGTCTCCTCGGAGAACTCGCAGCACCTCACCGACTGGTACACGCCAAGCCACATCATTCACGGCATCCTGTTCTTCGGTTTGTTCACCCTCATCCTGCGCAAGGCTAGCATCAATGTCCGCCTGACGCTCGCGCTCATTCTCGAATGCGCCTGGGAGATCGTCGAAAACACCGACATGGTGATCAACCGTTATCGCGAGGCGACGATCGCGCTGGATTACTTCGGCGACAGCGTCATCAATTCGAGCGCCGACATCCTGGCCATGGTGGTGGGCTTCTTCCTCGCAGCGCGCCTGCCGGTCTGGGCGAGCGTGGCGATCATCATCGTCTTCGAGGCGACGACGACATGGCTCATCCGCGACGGACTGGCGTTGAACATCCTGATGCTCGTCTGGCCGATCGACGCCGTGAAGGCGTGGCAGGGCGGCTGAGACATCCGGCAGCACGCGTGGGAGCCGGTCTTCTCGCGCGGCAGGAAAGCCCGAACGGCAAAGATTACGGGCGGATCGTATGATGGCGGCACAGCGGATTTGCGATTGGAAACCGCGTGTTAACCACGGGCTTCCTAATGATGGGCGGAGCAATAGGGAAATCCGAATCAATGCCGTCACCTGCCTCGGCCCAGCCGCGCCGCCGTTCCACCGCTATCGAAGCCGGCCCGGTCGTGCCGTTTCCGGCTGCGCGTCGCACCGCGCATGTCCGTCAATGCGCAGGCGAACTGGGCGGGCTGCATGGCGAGGACGCACGCCGCTACTGGTTGAAGGTCTGCCGCGAACTTGCCGACGAGCTTCTGAAATTCGGTTCGAGCGAAAGCCAGGCACGATCCGCGGTGCTGGCCTTCCAGGATGAAGTGCAGCGCGAGCTTCTGCGCCAGCATGAAAGCGAACAGGACTGATCCGATTGCCGTCATCGAGGGTGAGCCCCACCCTCCTGCCCTTCCCTTTCCCAAGAAGGCCGGCTAGGAACGGTCGGGAAAAGCACTGGGAGGATGGCTATGACGGAAGCGATTGCGGACGATATCCGCCGGCTTGAAGAACAGGAACGCCTGCTGCGTTTCAGCCGGTTCAGTCCCGATGATGCCTGGGCGCTCGGCAACCGCATTCGCGAGGTGGCCATGGCGCGCGGCGCCGGCGTCGCGATCGATATATCGCTGCGGGACCGGCCCCTGTTTCATTGTGCCCTGCCCGGCACCACCACGGACAACGGAGAATGGATCCGGCGCAAGCGCAACACCGTGTTGCGTCTGTGGAGCGCTTCCTATCTCGTCGGCCGACGCTTCGCGCTTTCGGGCCGTGACCAGGTGGAAGCGCGCAATCTCGCCTATGCGGATTTTTCCGTGCATGGCGGCAGCGTTCCGCTTTCCGTCGCGGATCTCGGTTGCGTCGGCGCGGTCACCGTCTCCGGCGTGCCGGAGCGCATCGACCATGCCATCGTCACCGACGCGATGGCGCGTTTCCTCAACATCGATCTCGGCGACAGCCGGTTGCCGGAGTAACATCCCTCCCCCTCACGCGGAACGGGATGAGCCATGCCCTGACGTTGTCAGGCAGTCGGAACGCCCGAATTTATGGCGTGCGTGAGCCGTTACCCGGGAGCCGTGTGTTCGGCGGCAAAGCGGCAATCGCAACATAGCCAGGCCGCTGAGCCGCCCTATGCTTCCTTGAAGCATTACCGGGAGAGAACAATGAATGTCGTCGAAATTGCCGATCTGACCGAATGGGATGCCAACGACCTTGGAAACCTCAATCTGGCCGTTCCGCTGTTTGCAGAAAGCTTGCCGTTTGTGCTGTTTCCCGCGCCTGGGGCGCGACCGGTCGTCACCGAAAAAATGGCAGCAACCATAAACGACGTCCTTGCCCTGCCGCCGAGCGAACTTCAACGCGTCAAGGAGATGCTCTGGGACGAGGCAAACTTTGCGTTCCAGGTAGCGGACTACGGGGTCGAACCTGAAGGTGACGAAACGCCGCTGGAAGCACATCTCCGTGAATTCGCCATAACGACCCCGGACGACGCCTATGAGAAAAGCACGGTCCGCGAAGTGCATATCTTTGATGAGTTTGCTGGCCGCTTCGCGGAAATCAAGGTTTATACCGGGGCCGAAAACAGCATAAGCGTTATCGTCAAGAACGGCCGGATCATCGATTGGGACAATGACGGCACGTATCTCGGCTGGTTCGACGATGACGAGCAGTCCGCCGCGAAGAAGCGCCGCGATGTGTTGGCGTGACTGGTCACGGATATCTCAAGGCAGTAGCGGCTGGGGATAGGGTAGACAAAGGCAGAGGATGAATCATTCCGATATACTTGGCCGCAGCATCGCCGACCCGGTCGTGAAATCCTACCTGGCCGATCACGAAAATCTGGACCCTGTCGATTTTCATGCCAATGCGGAGATCGGATTCTTCGGTGGTTTCGACATCGGTTTCGGCCTGCAGGTGGAAAGCCTCGGCGCATACAATGCCGAATTCGAAGACATACGGTCGAGACACCTGCCGGACGATGAGGAAGGGATCGTTTCCCGGCTGTCTTTTACCGGGCCCGACGCGATAAGGCCGGTGCAACGCGCCTATCGGTCGGCACTGCCCTTCGGCCTGACATTCGGAGACAGCAGCGACGTTGTGGCCGAGAAGCTCGGGACGCGCCCATTCCGGGAAGACAAGAGCGGCACGCTGCCGGACTATTCAGCCGCGCGCTTCGATCATTCCCATGCGGTCGGTGACTTGGTCGTGATCGCAAAATATGATGCGGACTTGCGGCTGATCGCGGTTTACCTGGCGCCGGCAGACCGCACCATGCGCAATGCGAAGCGCCGGAAGGCGTCCTTGCCCAGGCAGAAGATCGTGCCCGGCAATGCCGATAAAGTCGAAGCATTGCGGGGGCGGATCCCGACGCCGCGTTGGCGCGAGTCGATGGCCCAGGGAGACGATCTCTTCAACGAGGCCGATATCGCCAAGGCCGAAAAAACGCTGAATGTCTTCATCGACACGGTGAAGGCCGCAACGATTGAACGGGATGCCCCGACCATCCGGGCGGCTGTCAAGGGAGCCGTTCTTGCGACCAACGAGATCAACAGTCGAAGCGGGATGATCGAGACACTGGAACGCGACGAGCTTGGTGCCCTGATCGATGCGGTGGTGAGGGCGTCGGGCTTCAGCCTGCGTGATGATGAGGATATCACGGCGGAATGGCGTGATTGGTAACGGAGTCGTCATTTTCCGGGATGCTGCGTTGCACCGCTGCGTGGAACTGACAGTCACGGTATACGCTCGAAACGTAAGTATACGCTAACGCAATGACCGGCCTCGTGACAGTTCTTGGCGCGGTGCGGAGGCTAACGACAAGCGATTTCCCTTCCCACCCGGTCCCCTCGAATTGGGTCATGTTGCGCGCGACGCCATTTGCCTGTAGAAAACTTGAGGGAGACAAGAAGGTATAACCGGACGGCAAGATGACCTTCCAGCCGCGCATGCAAAACAGGATCGAAGGCTTTTCCGTTGTGGGCGATCTCAGCCGGCGGCATTGGAATGGCATCGTGGCCGACGTCTGGAATGTGGAATGTGCACCGCATGCCGGCGGCTACTATGTCGGGCGCGATCCTCGCCTTTTCGTGCTGCTCGACAAGCGGGGCCCCGGATCCTCCCGAATGCGCCTGTCATCCGGCGGTAAGGAGACGGTCGCGGATTGGGGCTTGCAGCCGATTGCCTATATCCCGGCGGATTTCGAACTCTGGGCCGAGCTTGCCGACCACCGCTTCATGCGCCATCTCGACCTGCATTTCGATGTCGAGACGATCCGCCGGAGGCTGGCCGACGATCTGGACGCCGAGCGCCTGGCGACGCCGCAACTGTTTTTCTCCGACAACCGGCTTCTATCCCTGGCGCACCTGATCGCCGCGGAATGCTGCAACCCCCTCCCCCTGCACGACCTCTACGGCGACGGCCTTTCGCTCGCCCTGCTGATCGATGTCATGAAACTGGCCAAGGTGCAGGGCCGCAAAAGAAGCAAGCTCGCCGGGTGGCAACTGCGTCGCGCGACCGACTTCATTGAAGAAAACTGCTTGCGCAATATCAGGCTTGAGGAACTGGCCGGGCTCGTGGGGCTTTCCCAATCGCATTTCAGCCACGCCTTCAAGGCCTCCACCGGCATGGCGCCGCATCAATGGCAGGTCAATGCGCGGCTGCGCCGCGCCAAGGCATTGATTCGACGTGGAAATTTGTCGTTGATCGACATCGCGGTCGAGACGGGCTTCGCTGACCAGGCGCATTTCACCCGGGTCTTCCGCAAGAACTTCGGCACCACGCCCGCCAATTGGCGCAAGTCCAATGGTGCCTGAAGGCGTGCCATCCGTGCCCGCGACCTCGGCTGAAAATAGCCCAAGAACGTTCAATTTTCGCGGAATGTGACAATCCCGAATATTAAAACTGAGTTAATTACTCATCTTATTGCCATTCGCTCGGCCGATCAGGGCCGAGCCTGAACTGCGTGGGATGTGTAGGGGATGATCACGTTGAAAAACCAGAAGAAAATCAGACTGGCCCTCGCCTGCGGGACCGCCGTCTGCGCCATGATCGCGTCGGCAGGCGCGTTCGCCCAGGAGCGTGCGACCCAGCTTGAGGAAGTGCGCGTCGAGCAAGGTGCGGAGAATGCCGATACCGGTATCGAGCCGGTCAAGGGTCTTGTCGCAAAAACCACCCGTGCGGGCAGCAAGGCAGCCACGAAGATCAATGAAATTCCGCAGTCGGTCACGGTCGTCGGCCGCGAGCAGATCGATGCGCAAAGCCCACAGAAGGTTGACGAGGCGCTGCGTTATGTTGCCGGCGTGAACGCATCGACCTATGGCACGGATGCGGATACGGACTGGCTCTTCATTCGCGGCTTCCAGGCGGAACAGTCCGGCATTTTCCTGGACGGGCTGTCGCTCTATCAATCCGGCTTCGGTACCTTCCTGATCGATCCGTTCTTCCTGGAGCGCATGGATGTGGTGAAAGGGCCGAGCTCCGTGCTCTATGGCAGCGGCAATCCCGGCGGTTTCGTCGATCTGATCAGCAAGCGGCCGACGGATGAGCCGCTGCGCTATGTCGAGACCGGCGTCAACAGCTTCGGCAACGGCTATCTTGGGCTCGACTTCAGCGATCAGCTCGGCGCGGACGACGCGGCCCGCTATCGTGTGACCGGCAAGGTTTCCGGCGGCGGTTGGGAAACGGACAAGGCGAAGGATTTCCGCGGCACGATTGCGCCAAGCCTTACCTGGCAGCCGGACGAAGATACGAGCCTCACCATCCTGAGCTCGTATCAGCATATCGACCTGACGCATACCAGCACCGGCTTCCTGCCCTATGTCGGGACGGTCATCGACGCGCCCGGGGGTATCCGTATCCCCCGTGACTTCTTCTATGGGGAGGAGGACTTCGACACCTACGATCGCCAGCAGGCGATGATCGGCTACGCGTTCGAACACCGGTTCGACAATGACTGGACGGTGCGCCAGAACCTGCGCTACGCCCGTGTTTCGCTTGAGGAAGATGCGCTTTATGCCAACGGCATTACGGGTACGACGCTGAACCGTTTCCGCTTCGCCCACGATACGGATGTCGGGTTGTTTACCGTGGACAACCAGCTTGAAGGCGCTGTGCAGACCGGCGAAATCGAACATAACCTCTTGTTCGGATTGGACTATCGCCGTTATGGAATTGATCAGGTACAGGCGTCCGGCAATGCTCCGGGCATCGATCTGCTCAATCCGGTCTATGGCGCGGCCCCCTCACCGCTCTTTGCGCCCTATCTGAACGAAGACCTCACCCGCAACCAGCTTGGTCTCTATGCGCAGGACCAGATCAAGTTCGGCGGCGGCTGGATCGTCACGCTGAACGGTCGCTACGACCTCGTTTCCACCGACATCGACAACCGCAACAACGACACGTCGATGAGCAGCGACGACCGCGAGTTCACCTGGCGCGCCGGGCTCGCCTATGAGTTTTCAAACGGCCTGACGCCCTATGTCAGCTACACCACCTCCTTCAACCCGACCACGGCGACAGACCCGGTCAACGGGCTGCTGCCGCCCGAAACGGGCAAGCAGCTGGAGCTGGGCGTAAAATACCAGCCTGACTTCATGGACGGCCTGATCTCGGCCGCCTACTTCGACATCACCCGGCAGAACGTGCCGACCGCGCTCATGGAAAACGGCGTTTCCCGCAACTTCGCCATTGGCGAGGTGGATGCGCGGGGCTTCGAGACCTCGGTCCAGGCGAACGTGACGGAGGGCCTGAAGCTCATCGGCGCGTTCACCTATATCGACATGGAAGTGACCAAGGCGACCGGCGGTGCATTCGACGGCACGCCGGCCGGCAATACACCGATCCAGGTTCCGGACGTGACCGCGTCGCTATGGCTGGACTATGCCTTCCAGAACGAGACGCTGGACGGCGTGAGCGTGGCCGCCGGCGTGCGGCATGTCGGCCAATCCTGGGCGGACCGGGCGAATACGCTCAAGGTGCCGTCGGCGACGCTGGTGGACGCGGCCATTCGCTACCAGAAGGACAACTGGGCCGTCGCGCTCAACGTCGCCAACCTGTTCGACAAGGATTATGTGGCGAGTTGCCAGGGGCTCGGCTCGTGCGGCTACGGCGCGGGGCGCACCTTCATGCTGAAGGCGAGCACGAGCTGGTAGTTCGGGCGGACGGTTTTCGTCCAGCATGACGTTTCAACGGAAGGCCCGGCGATTTTTCGCCGGGCTGGAGACGTTCATCCAAACTGCATCATGCTTGCTCCTGAGCGGCGAGACGGTCGGTAAACTGCTGAAAATGGTTTCCCTCGTCCCCGCCAAGCGATATGGCTCAATTCATCGAGAGAGCAACGAGCCGCCGTGCTATGCTTATCAGAAGTGAGCGCCATGGATGAGACGACCGAGACGATGACGATCGCCAACCGCGGCGATTTTGCCATTTGGGCTATCGAGCGAGCAAAGGCGATTGTCGCCGAACAGGGCGGCAACCTCGCGGTCGCCACCCGGGATCACGGCGACGAAGAGATTGCCACGTCAGCGAACGCGCTCGGCCAGGCCATCGTCGATGCCCTCCTGGAAGTTTTCGACGGCCTGACGGAACCGTAAGGTAAAGCGGCTGCCGCTCTGCCTCGTCTCATCGTCGTCGCCTGGGCGCTCCCTCTCGCGTGATCGCGCCGGCCCTATTAATTCTGCATTAATTCGGCTCGCGCATATTTGCACCTCACTCGGAATGAAACCGCTGTCCGAGGCGAGAAGCGAGCGCATGAGAATGCCCGAAATCGCAGTGAAAAACGCGCTCTCACAGGAGACGGAAGCCGTGGGCATTCCTGCGCATGGCCGTTCCCGCCAGGATGTCGATTTCTGGATGAACTGCATCGGCGCGCCCCTGGTGCTCGTCGAGATGCAACAACTGACCGTTCGTCAGGCCAACCGCAACGCTGCCATCCTCTTTGGCCGCGGCCTCGAAGCCTTCAACCACTGTCAAATGGAAGAACTTGTCGGGCCGGAAGCCACCATGATGCTCGGCCAGATCTGGAACGTTGCGCCCGTGGGAACGCCCGGCGAGCCGTTCATCATCCCGGCACGGGTGCAGGGCCAGGAGCGTTCGCTCATGGTGCAGGTCACGAAGATCGCGGTCGAGGACGAGGTCCTTCGCCTGTTCACCTTCATGGATGCACCGCCACAGGGCTCCGTCGCGCTCGCGGGTTGGCAGGACAATATGCTGTCCTTGCTCAACTGGCTGCCCTTCGGCTTCGAGATCGCGGGCGCCGACGACCAGATCCAGTTCGCCAACTCCACCTTCAACGAACTGTTCGGCTTCTCGCAGGACGACATTTCCGACATCGAGGATTGGTGGCGTGTTGCCTATCCCGATCCCGAATACCGCGTCTATGCCCGCAAACAGTGGTATGATTCTATTGCAGAGGCCCGCGCCGAGCAGCGCGAGATGACCCCCTTCGACCTCGAGGTCGCCACGGCGAGCGGCCGGACGCGGACCATCCAGTTCCGCCACCGCACGATCGGCAACTTCAACATCAATCTCTATATCGACGTGACGCAGGAGCGCGCGGCCGCGCGCGAGCTGAAGATACTTGCCGAAACCGACTCGCTGACGGGCGCGATGAACCGCCGCCGTCTGATGGACGAGGCTATACGCCTGCACGCCGAGAGCCGCGACCGCAGCGCCGCTTTCGCCTTCCTCATGCTCGACATCGACCACTTCAAGTCGATCAATGACCGCTACGGCCACAGCGCGGGCGACCGCGTGTTGGTGGACTTTACCCGGCGCTGCCTCGATGCGCTGGAACCGCAGGATTGTTTTGGCCGCATGGGCGGCGAGGAATTCGCCGTATTGATGCGGCGTCCGGATCTTGCATCCATCGCCGCCGCGGCGGAAAAGCTGCATCGTGTTGTTGGTGCCACACCCTTCTGCATCGACGACGACAGCTTGACCATCACCGTCAGCATCGGCGTTGTCATCTGCGATCCCGAGGCGAGCCTGGAAGCCGCCATTTCACGGGCCGACAAGGCGCTCTACATGGCGAAGGAAGCCGGGCGCGACCGCGTCATCATGTGGAAAGCGCCCTAACCCGGCCGCCAGCCGCCCATTTCGCTATGCCGTGCGCCGACTTGGCGTATGATGCCGGCGAGTTCCAATGTCGCATGAGAGGACGATGCGCAAACTTCCCGGCCTGTCGGCCATGAAGGTTTTCGAAGTGGTTGGCCAGACCCGCAGCTTCACGCGGGCCGCCGAGCGGCTGAACCTGACGCAGAGCGCCGTCAGCAAGCAGATCAAGAGCCTGGAAGACGATATCCGCGAGCCGCTGATCATCCGGCACCATCATCGCCTTGAGCTGACGCCGGCCGGCGCCGCCTTGCTCGAAACCGTGCAGCAGGCATTCCACGATATCGAGACCTCGCTGCGTGGCATTGCCGACAAGCAGAACCGCAACCGGCTGCGCATCAACGTTCCCGCGACATTCGCCCGGCGCTGGCTGATGCCGCGGCTTGCCGATCTCAGGCGCACCCTGCCCGACATCGATCTCAGCATCGGAACCGAGGCCGCAGACAGCCTTGCGGAGCGCGGTCTTCTTGATTGTGCCATCCGCTTCGGCGACGGCGAGTGGCCCACGCTCGATGCCAGCCTGCTGATCAGCGAGGAACATATCGCCGTCGCAGCCCCCGGCCTTGTCGACGGCAGGCCGCTTGCCTCACCCGCCGACCTTGCGCAATTCACCTTCCTGCATGTGCTGGCTGCCCCCGACCAGCGCTATCTCACCTGGCGGCACTGGCTCGACGCAGCCGGCTTTCCCGAACTCGACACCAGCCACGGCCTTGAATTCGACGTGCTCGACCTCGCAATCGAGGCGGCGCGCGCGGGCCTCGGCGTCACCATCGCCGACCGCTGCATGGTGGCCGCCGATCTGGCTGCCGGCACGCTGCGCCAGCTCTTCGATATCGCCGTCGACGGCCATGAATCCTACTGGCTCGTCACCCGTCCCCGTGCCGTGGTCTCACCCGCACTCGCCGCATTCCGGACCTGGCTCTTCGCGCAAGCCGGGCGGGCCGGCTGAGGCCTCGAGCATTCCCCGGCGGAATACCTCACCCGAAAATTCCTCGTTTGCGCATTTCTACCGCCCCCGCGACACTTGCCCGGCGGACTGGCGCGGGGAGAGGCGTCGTGCGCCGCTCGCTCATCCTCTCCCGGCCATCCTCCAGCGAAGAGGGCGCCAGCCGAGATGGGACATATGCGCGAATTCCGCAACTTCATTGCCGGCCGCTTCGAGCGGGCCGCCTCGTCCGAAGAGATTCCCGTGCGCAATCCCGCGACGGGCGAGGTCATCGCCACCCTGCCGGCCACAAGCGAGGCGGAGGCGCTTTCCGCTGCCACCGCCGCGCGGCGGGTGCAGCCCGCATGGCGCGTCCTGCCCGCCATCGCCCGCGGCGACGCCTTACGCCGGCTGGCCGATGCGCTGACCGCCCGGGCCGGCGAGATCGGCGCGGTGCTCGCCGCCGAATCCGGCAAGAGCCTTGACGATGCGACCGGCGAAGCGACCTACGGCGTCGAACTGCTGCGCTACCACGCCGAATGGGCGCGGCGCATCGAGGGCGAGGTCATCGAGAGCGACAATCCAGACGAGACGCTCATGCTGCGACGCGAGCCCATCGGGGTCGTCGCCTGCCTCATCCCGTTCAACTATCCGATCTATACGCTGGTGCGGAAGATCGCGCCCGCGCTGATCGCCGGCAATGCGGTCCTCGTGCGGCCGAGCAACAACACGCCCCTCTCCGCCCTGGTCTTTGCGGAGGCGGTGCAGGCGGCGGGCCTGCCGGAGGGGCTCGTCAGCATTCTCGCCATGAACCACGACACCGCCCGTGCGCTCTGCACCCATCCGGCCGTGGGCATGATCACACTGACCGGCAGCGTGGCCGCGGGGCAGGCCGTCCTCGATTACTGCAAGGAAAACATCGCCAAGCCCTCGCTGGAACTGGGCGGCAAGACGCCTGTCATCGTCGAGCCCGACGCCGATATCGACGCTGTGGCGGCGATGATCGTCGCAGCCAAGACGAACCATAGCGGCCAGGTCTGCACCAGTCCGGAACGGCTCTATGTGCACGAGGCAGTGCATGACCGTCTGCTCGCGAGGCTGAAGGAGGCCTTCGCCGCACGGACCTTCGGCGACCGTGCGGAGGATGCCGCGCGCATGGGCCCGCTCGTCAGTGACGCCGCTCGACAGCGCGTCCATGCCATGGTGGAGCGCGCGCGAGCAGCGGGCGCGCGCGTCGAAGTTGGTGGTTTCCTGCCCGAAGGCGCGGGTTTCTTCTATCCGCCCACGCTGCTTTCCGACTGCCAGCAGGATATGGAAATCGTGCGCGAGGAGGTGTTCGGCCCGGTTCTCGCCATGCTGCGCTATGCTACCTTCGAGGAGGCGCTGGCGCTGGCGAACGACCATCAATATGGCCTCAGTGCCGTGCTCTTCACCGAGAGCTATCGCAAGGCCATGCGCGCCGCAGCGGCTGTCGAGGCCGGCGAACTCTACATCAACCGCCTGCCCGCCGATCCCTATCAGGGCTTCCATGCCGGCTGGAAGAAATCCGGCCTTGGCGGCGACGACGGCAAGCACGGCATGCTGGAATTCACACAAACGCGGCTCGTCGTGTTCAAGCACTGAGCGCGCCCATCGATTTCACGAAGACGGGGGAACCCATGAAGATCGCCTCTCTCACGACCCATATCGTCGCGGTGCCGCCGCCGCATATCGGCGGCATGTACTGGATCTTCGTGCGGCTGCGCACCGAATGCGGCATCGAGGGCGTGGGCGAAATCTACGCCACCGCCTTTCATCCGGCCGCGATGACGGCGCTGATCGACGACGTCTTCGAGCGTTACCTGCTGGGCCATGATCCGCACCGGATCGAGCGCTTCTGGCGAGCGGCCTATTCCAGCGGCTTCACCCAGCGCCCTGACCCCACCATGATGGGCATCATCTCCGGATTGGAGATCGCCTGCTGGGATATTATCGGCAAGGCCGCCGGCCGGCCGGTCTGCGATCTGCTCGGCGGCACGGTGCATGAGAAGTTGCGCGCCTATACCTATCTCTATCCCGTGAATGCGGCCGGCGAATATGATTACAACGACCCGGACCTTGCCGCCGACTATGCGGTGAAGATGGTCGAGATGGGCTTCACCGCCGTCAAGTTCGATCCGGCCGGCCCCTATACGGATTACTCCGGCCATCAGCTCTCGCTCGCCGTGATGGACCGCTGCGAGGCGTTCTGCCGCAAGATCCGCGACGCCATCGGCTCGCACGCCGATATCCTGTTCGGCACACATGGCCAGATGGTGCCCTCCTCGGCGATCCGCCTCGCGCGGCGCCTGGAGAAATACGATCCGCTCTGGTTCGAGGAGCCGGTGCCGCCCGGCCAGGAGGCCGCGATGGCAGAGGTCGCGCGGGCGACCTCCATCCCGATCTCGACCGGCGAGCGGCTGACGACGAAATACGAGTTCCAGCGCGTTCTTGAGGAGAAGGCCGCCTCGATCCTTCAGATGAACGTGGCGCGTGTCGGCGGCCTGCTGGAAGCCAAGAAAATCGCGGGCATGGCAGAGGCGCAATACGCGCAGATCGCGCCCCACCTCTACAACGGCCCCGTCGGCGCGGCGGCCAGCATCCAGCTTTCGGCAGCGACCCCGAACTTCCTTATCCACGAGGCCATCGTGGATTTCTCGGGCTTCCACGCCGAGATCCTGAAGACGAAGCTCTCCGTGGAGGACGGCTACATCATTCCGTCGCGCGAGCCCGGCCTTGGCGTCGAACTCGATCTCGACGTGGTGGAGCGCCACTCGCCCTATACCGGCGCGCGCCTTCACCTGCAGATGGCAAGCGAGCCTGCCGACGTGAAGGCGCTTGCCCCGGCGCGGGGCTGAGGGCGCGGCCATGCAATACGACTATATCGTCGTCGGTGCCGGATCTGCGGGATGCATCCTGGCGAGCCGGCTCAGCCAGGACGGCCGGCATTCCGTGCTCGTGGTCGAGGCCGGTGGCAGTGACCGTTCCTTCTGGTTCCAGATCCCCGTCGGCTATGCGCGCAGCTACTACGATCCGCGCGTGAACTGGATGTACCACAGCGAGCCGGAAGGTGCACTGAACGGCCGGCGGGTCTACGTGCCGCGCGGCAAGGTGCAGGGTGGGTCGGGCTCGATCAACGCCATGATCTTCGTGCGCGGGGCGAAAGCGGATTTCGACGATTGGGCCCGCGCGGGAAATCCCGGCTGGGGGCATGACGACGTCCTGCCCTATTTTCGTCAACTCGAAAGCCATGCCGGCGGAGCATCCGAGTGGCATGGCGCCGACGGACCGATCCATGTCACGCCGATGCGCGGCATGACGCATCCGATCAGCGACGCCTTTCTCGAGAGCTGCCGCGCGCTCGGCCTGCCCATGAACGCGGATTTCAACGGAGCGGACATCGAGGGCGCCGGCGTCTACGATATCAACACGAACAAGGGCCGGCGCTCCCATTCCAGCGCGGAATATCTGCTCCCGGCACTACACCGCGCCAATCTGGCGATCGAACGGGACGCGCTGGTCGAGCGGCTGACCTTTGCGCAAGACGGCCGCGTCAGCGGCATCGAGGTCGTCCAAAACGGCGCGAAGCGCCGCTTTACCGCACGCCGCGAGGTGGTGCTGGCAGCCGGCGCCATCGGCAGCCCGCAGATCATGCAGCTTTCCGGCCTTGGCGACGGCGACCGGCTGAAGGATCTCGGCATTGCCGTGCGCCGGCATCTGCCCGCCGTAGGCCAAAACCTTCAGGACCATCTGTGCGCCAGCTACTATTACCGCGCGACGATCCCGACGCTGAACGGCGCATTCGCCAGCCTGTTCGGCCAGGCGCGGCTCGGGCTGCAATATCTTCTGACCCGCAAGGGTCCGTTTGCGATGAGCGTCAACCAGGCGGGCGGTTTCTTTCGCGGCGCGCCGGACGAGGCAGCGCCGAACATTCAGCTCTATTTCAACCCTCTCTCCTACCGCATTCCAGCCGAGCCGAAGGCAGGGCTGAAGCCCGAGCCCTATCCCGGCTACCTGATCTGCTTCAATGCCTGCCGGCCGCAAAGCCGCGGCAGTGTGACGATCACCTCTGCCGAGCCGCATGTCGCGCCGGCGATCCGGCCCAACTACCTCTCCACCGACAGGGACATCGCGGACGTGTTGCAGGGCAGCCGGCTGGTGCGGCGGATCGCGGCACAGGCCGCGCTCGCCGCCGTGACATCGGAGGAAGTGTCTCCCGGACCCGCAGTTGATGGTGACGCGGCGCTGCTGGCCTATTTCCGCGACAATGCCGGCTCGATCTACCATCCGTGCGGCACCTGCGCGATGGGCCCGGATGCCGGCACGGCGGTCGTCGACAGCAGGCTACGGGTGCATGGCGTGGCGGGCCTGCGCGTGGTCGACGCGTCGATCTTTCCCAACATCACCGCCGGCAACATCAACGCGCCGACCATGATGGTGGCGGAAAAGGGCGCCGCGATGATCCTCGAAGAGGCACGCTAGGCGACACCATCGCGTAGAGAGATTGTCTACACGCCGAGACGCATTTGGCCCAAGTCTCTGCTGCCAGCCCACCCAATAGACAATTTGACCGCCATCCTCTGGCAGACTTTCGGCACATCAGAGGAGGCCTTCATGACCGCCACATTCGCCCGTCCCGCTTTTCACGAAGCCCTTGCCCGGCTTGCCGATCCACATTTGTTGCGCAGCCTCGCCTATGTCGATGGCCGCTGGGTGGCGGGGCGTGATGGCGCAAGCTTTGCGGTGACGGACCCCGGCTCGGGCACAACGCTCGGCTGGGTCGCGGCGCTCGACAGCGCGCAGGCGGATCAGGCGATTGCCGCCGCAAGCAGCGCCTTCCCGGCATGGCGGGACCGGCTGCCGCAGGAGCGTGCGAAAATTCTGCGCAAATGGCACGACCTGATGCTGGAGGCCCGCGAGGACCTCGCGCTGCTGATGACGCTCGAACAGGGCAAGCCGCTGGCCGAATCCCGCGGTGAGATCGACTATGCGGCGTCCTTCATCGAGTGGTATGCCGAGGAAGGAAAGCGCCTCAACGCCGAAAGCGTCACCAGCCACCTTCCCGGCGCAGAGATGATCGTGCGCCGCGAGGCGCTCGGCGTCGCCGGCATCGTCACGCCGTGGAATTTCCCGTCCGCCATGGTGACGCGCAAGGCCGCGGCAGCGCTCGCCGCCGGCTGCACCGTCGTCGCCCACCCATCCAGTGAAACCCCGCTCTCCGCGCTCGCGCTTGCCGAACTCGGCGAGCGGGCCGGCCTTCCCGCCGGCGTCTTCAATGTCGTGACGGGCGACGCCGCGACCATCGTCGGGCGGATGAATGCCGATGCCCGCGTGCGTGCTCTCAGCTTCACCGGCTCGACGGAAATCGGCAAGCTGATCGCCGGCCAGTGCGCCCCCACCATGAAGCGGCTCGTCATGGAACTCGGCGGCCACGCGCCGCTGGTCATCTTCGCCGATGCCGATATCGACAAGGCCGCCGATATCGCGATCAACGCGAAATTCGCGACCTCCGGGCAGGATTGCCTCGCCGCCAACCGCATCTACGTCGAGCGCCCTGTGCTTGCCGCCTTCACCGCCGCCTTCAAGGCCCGCATCGAGGCGCTTAAGGTCGGCGGCGGGCTGGAGGACGGTGTCGAGATCGGCCCGCTGATGCACGAACGCGCCGTCGCCAAGGTGGAGGAACAGGTGGCCGACGCTCTCGCACGCGGCGCGACGCTGCTGACAGGCGGCAGCCGCCACCCGGCCGGCCCGCTGTTCTACACGCCGACACTCCTGGCTGGTGTGACGGACGACGCGCTGATCATGCGCGAAGAAACCTTCGGCCCGGTCGCCGGCATCAGCGTCTTCGACAGCGAGGCGGAGGTGGTGGCGCGCGCCAACGACACCGAATATGGCCTCGTCGCCTATGTCGTGACCGAAAACGGCGCCCGCCAGATGCGGCTTGCCCGCGCGCTGGAATACGGCATGGTGGCGGTCAACCGCGTGAAGATTACCGGCGGCCCGATCCCTTTCGGCGGCTGGAAACAGTCCGGCCTCGGCCGCGAAGGCTCGCGCCACGGCATGGAGGCCTTCACCGAACTGAAATATCTCTGCATCGACACGGCTGCCTGACCGCGCCGGACACCAACCTCTCCATCGTCATCCTCGGGCTTGACCCGAGGATCTATGCACCGCCCGGGTTGTGGATCCTCGGGTCAAGCCCGAGGATGACGGAGGAAGAGTGTAACGTTTGAAACAACGACTTCGAAAGGAAATACCATGCTCGACCAACGCAATGAACTGAACGCCTGGGACCGCGATCACTTCTTCCACCCCTCCACCCATATGGGCATGCATGCGCGCGGCGAAACGCCGACCCGCGTCATCGGCGGCGGCGAAGGCGTCTACATCACCGATACCAGCGGCAAGACCAGCCTCGATGCCTTTGCCGGTCTCTACTGCGTGAACGTTGGCTACGGTCGCCAGAAGATCGCCGACGCGATCGCCGAGCAGGCCAAGAACCTCGCCTATTACCACGCCTATGTCGGCCACGGCACGGAAGCGTCGATCACGCTTGCCAAGATGATCATCGACCGCGCGCCCGAGGGCATGAGCCGCGTCTATTTCGGCCTGTCCGGCTCGGACGCCAATGAAACCAACATCAAGCTCATCTGGTACTACAACAACATTCTGGGCCGCCCCGAGAAGAAGAAGATCATTTCCCGCTGGCGCGGCTATCACGGCTCCGGCGTCATGACCGGCTCGCTGACCGGCCTCAGCGTCTTCCACAATGCCTTCGACCTGCCGCGCGCACCCGTTCTGCACACGGAGGCCCCCTATTTCTATCGCCGGCCGGACCGCTCGATGGACGAAGAGCAGTTCGCGCAGTACTGCGCCGACAAGCTGGAAGAAATGATACTGGCCGAGGGGCCGGACACGGTGGCGGCCTTCATCGGTGAGCCGATCCTCGGCACGGGCGGCATCGTCCCGCCGCCGAAGGGCTACTGGCAGAAGATCCAGGCCGTGCTCGACAAGTACGACATCCTCCTGGTCGCCGACGAGGTCGTGACGGGCTTCGGTCGTCTCGGCACGATGTTCGGCTCGGATCATTACGGCATGAAGCCGGCGCTGATCACCATCGCCAAGGGCCTCACCTCCGCCTATGCGCCGCTCTCCGGCACCATCGTTTCGGACAAGGTCTGGGAGGTCCTCGTCAAGGGTTCCGACGAGCTCGGCCCGATCGGCCACGGCTGGACCTACTCGTCGCATCCGATTTGCGCTGCGGCCGGCGTCGCCAATCTCGAACTGGTCGATGAACTCGGCCTCGTGGAGAACGCCGGAACCGTCGGCGCCTATTTCCGCAGCGAACTCGCCAAGGCCGTGAGCGACCACAAGCATGTCGGCGACGTGCGCGGCGATGGCCTGATGGCGGCAGTCGAATTCGTCGAGGACCGCGACGACCGCGTCTTCTTCGATCCTGCAAGGAAGATCGGACCGCAGGTCTCGGCCGCGCTTCTCGAGCGCGGCGTCATCGGCCGCGCCATGCCGCAGGGCGATATCCTGGGCTTTGCGCCCCCGCTTTGCCTGACGAAGGACGAGGCCGATATCGTCGTGAAGGCGACCGCCGACGCGGTGAAGGCCGTGCTCGGCTGACGTGACAGCGCGAGGGCCGTCATCCGGCGGCCCTTGCTCCTTGACGATAGAAGAAAGCCGCCACGGCGCATTCTCCTGATGACAGGAGGGAATACAGGCAATATACAGTCAATACCCGTTTGACTGGAACCTGTGACGTGAAGACCTGGCATCCCGATCTCGGTCGAAGCAGCAATCCCCTCTACATGGCAATCGCCGACCTGATCGAACTGGACCTGAAAAGCGGCCAGCTTTCGCCCGGTGACAAGCTGCCGACCCATCGTGATCTCGCCCGCCGGCTCGCCATCGACGTCACCACCGTGGCGCGCGGCTATGTGGAGGCGCAAAAGCGCGGGCTCGTCCAGTCCCATGTCGGCCGCGGCACTTTCGTCACCGGCACCGAGAGCCCGAAGGCGAACCCGCCGGTCGCGACGCCTCCCGACGGCCGCCGCGCGGCGGTTATCGACCTCTCCATGAACATGCCGCCCGAGCCGGACGACCCGGCGCTCATCGCGCGCATGCGCGAAGGCCTTGCCACCGTTTCGGCCGATCTTCTGCCGCTCCTGCGCTACCAGGGTTTCGGCGGCGCCGCGATGGACAAGGAGGCGGCCGCGTCCTGGCTTGTACGCCGCGACGTGCGTGCGCCGGCCGAGCGCATCTTCGTCACGCCGGGCGCGCACCCGGCCCTGCTGGCTATCCTTTCAATACTCGCGAAGCCGGGCGAGACGGTGCTTTCGGAAAACATCACCTATCCGGGCCTGCGCTCTATCGCCGCGCAACTGCGGCTCAGGATCTGCGGCCTGCCGATGGACGCGGATGGCATCCTGCCCGATGCCTTCGCCGAGGCCTGCAAACGCGAGCAACCGAGAGCGCTGTATCTCAATCCGACCCTGCAAAACCCGCTGACGTTGACCATGTCGCAGGCCCGGCGGCAGGCGATCGTGGACATCGCGCGGCATTACCGGGTGCCCGTAATCGAGGACGACGCCTATGGCTTCCTGCCGACGGGGGGCCCGGCGGCGCTGGCCTCGCTTGCTCCCGAGCTGACCTGGTATATCGGCGGGCTTTCAAAATGCATCGGCGCTGGACTGCGCGTTGCCTACGTTGCGGCACCCGATGACAGCCGTTCCCTCTGGTCCTTCGCGGGCGCCATGCGCAGCGGCAACGTCATGGCCTCGCCGCTGACAACGGCGCTTGCCACCCGCTGGATCGGCGACGGCACGGCGGATGCGATCCTCGCCTTCCTGCGCGCGGAAGCCGCCGCGCGGCAGGAAATCGTTGCCGGGCTGCTGCCTGCGGGAAGCTACGGCGCTGACGCCGTCAGCTTCAACATATGGCTGCCGCTGCCACATGGCTGGACCCGTTCCATCTTCAGCGCCCATATGCGCAGCTGCGGCTTGGGCGTGGTCGCAAGCGACGCCTTCACCGTGGACGGCACGCCGCCCGAAGCCGTGCGCGTCTGCCTCGGCGGGCCCATCCCGCGCGCGCAGCTGCAATCCGCGCTGGAATTCATGGCGCATGCGCTGGAAGGGCCGCCGGAAATGGCCGGCTCCTTCTTCTGACGACCTGCGTCATCATGTCTAATCGACAGATTGACAGGATGCGCACATCTATATGACTGCATTTAATGACAGGATTGAACGGTTCCGAAAGGCATGTGTCATGAGTGAGACCTATCCCGCACTTCCGCCCCTCCAGACGGGCATTCGCGGCCGGTGTCCGCGCTGCGGCCAGGGTCACCTGTTCAAGGGTTTCCTCAAGATGGCGCCGCGCTGCGAGGCCTGTGGGCTTGATTACGCCTTCGCCGATCCCGCCGATGGCCCCGCCTTCTTCGTCATGATCTTTGCCTGTATCCCGAGCGCGGCCCTCGCCGTGTGGCTGGAGGTGAATTACAATGCGTCGCTGTTGACGCAGCTCTTTGTGACCGGCCCCTTCATGCTGCTCACCTGTATCCCGCCTTTGCGCCCGCTCAAGGGATGGCTGGTCGCGAGCCAATATTTCTACAAGGCGGAACAGGGCCAACTCGTACGCCGGTCCGAGAACACCTGACCCTACCCTGTGTCGTGCCGGCCATGCCGGTGCGACCGTCTGGTCCTGCCGTGAAACCGCGAGTGCGGTCACAGCCCGCCGACCTCAGACGCCTGACGGCTGTCCTGCCCCTATTGCCGTTCTGTTCATGCGTCGCCGCCGCTGTTTGGCTCGAGCGTGGCTGATGCTGCGTCGGTCCATGCTGCCCCAATGCGGCAAACACAAATTCCATCTCTTTTATAGACTTCTTTTCGGAACGTTCTTTTCCGTTCACGGCCCCGACGCAAACCGCATGCCTCGCGGGCGGACAGGCAATGCCCGTAAGCTCTGGCCCGTAAGCTCTGGCCCGTAAGCTCTGGCCCGTAAGCTCTGGAACGAAACAACGGCGGGCGCATTACAACGCCGCTGCCGGCTCCGCCGGGCGTGAAGACGGCCACGTTAACCATTTGTTAACCAAACTGCCGGACCCTCGCCGACCTGGGGCTCGATATCCGAACGGAAGGAGACGCCGAATGACACTGATGACGATGCCGGGCAAGATGAGGCAGGACGGCCAGCACACGTTCCTCGTCATGCGCGACGAGCGCAAGTGCCAGGCGGTCTGCATCGTCGATGACGGCACGATCGGCGACGTCACCACCAAGCTCGGCCTCATCGAGGCCATTGCCAGCCGCAAGCTCGCGGACGGCGAACTCGCCTTCGACGGGCGCGTCTGGATCACCCCAGCCGACATGCCCGTGCCCGCCGCCATATCCTGAGCCCGATCTTGAGCCCGGGCGGACCGGATATGGTGGAGAGCTTGTACGACGCGGTACGGGAGAGATAGGCCGGCCGCTGCAATTCGGATATAGCAGGTCGCCACCGATCTGACGCTGCCCGGAGAGCGCCCCGCATGAAACTCGACGCCATCGACCTGCGCATCCTGGAAGCCATCCAGGAGAACGGGCGCATCACCAAGCTGGCGTTGGCGGAGAAGGCGGGCCTGTCTCCCACGCCCTGCTGGCTGCGGCTGCGCAAGCTTGAGAAGGCCGGCATCGTCACCGGCTATCACGCGCGCGTGGCGGTGCGGCGTGTCGCGCCGGTGGCGAGCGTCATGATGGAAGTGACGCTGGCAAATCACCGGCAGGCGGATTTCGAACGCTTCGAGCGCGCCGTCGCCGCCACGCCGGAAATCGTGGCCTGCTGGTCCGTCGGCGGCGGCGTGGATTATATCCTGCGTATCATGGCCCCCGATATCGACGCCTATCAGCGGCTGGTCGACGGCCTGCTGGACCGCGAACTCGGCATCGACCGCTATTTCACCTACATCGTCACCAAGACGGTGAAGGAGGAAACGGTGCTGCCGCTCGCGACCCTCCTGCCAGCGCGCGACTGAAACGCAAGGCAAACGCCTGAAAGCAGAACGCCCGGGCGCAAGACCCGGGCGCTACGGCCCCGCCTTGGCGGGACCATACGATGGTGTGCGGCTTATTCGGCCGGCTGGAGCACCGGAACCTCTTCGGGCAGCGGGAGGGCATTGCCGTTCAGCGCTTCGTTGAGACGCTCCACGTCAAGCTCGTTTTCCCAACGGGCCACGACGATGGTCGCGACCGCGTTGCCGACGAAGTTGGTGAGCGCGCGGCATTCCGACATGAAGCGGTCGATGCCGAGGATCAGCGCCATGCCGGCGACCGGCACGGAGGGAACGACCGACAGTGTCGCGGCGAGCGTGATGAAGCCGGCGCCGGTGATGCCGGCAGCACCCTTGGAGCTCAGCATGGCGACGAGCAGAAGCAGGACCTGATCGGCGAAGGACAGCTGGATACCCACCGCCTGCGCGATGAACAGAGCCGCCAGCGTCATGTAGATATTGGTGCCGTCGAGGTTGAAGGAGTAGCCCGTCGGGATGACGAGGCCGACGACCGAGCGCTTGCAGCCGGCCTTTTCCATCTTCTGCATCAGGCCGGGAAGCGCCGCCTCGGAGGACGACGTGCCCAGCACGAGCAGCAGCTCTTCCTTGATGTAGCGGATGAGCGCGATGATGGAGAAGCCGTTGTAGCGCGCGACCGCACCCAGCACGACGAAGACGAAGAGGAACGACGTGATGTAGAAGGTGGCGATCAGGAAGGCGAGATTGGCCACCGAGCCGATGCCGTATTTGCCGATGGTGAAGGCCATGGCCCCGAAGGCGCCGATGGGCGCAGCCTTCATCAGGATGGCGACCAGACGGAAGATCGGGCTGGTCAGCGACTGGAGGAAGTCGACGACCGGCTTGCCCTGGTCGCCTACCATGCCGAGCGCGACGCCGAACAGCACCGAGAAGAACAGAACCTGCAGGATATCCCCTTCGGCGAAGGCGCCGACGATGGTCTGCGGGATGATGTTCATCAGGAAGCCGGTGATGGTCGATTCATGCGCCTTGGTGGCGTAGGTCGCCACCGCATTGGCGTCGAGCGTGGCCGGATCGATATTCATGCCCGCACCCGGCTGCACGACATTCGCGACGAGCATCCCTACGGCGAGCGCCAGAGTGGAAAAGGTGAGGAAGTAGATCATCGCCTTGCCGGCAACGCGCCCGACCTTTTTGAGGTCCGACATGCCCGCGATACCGGTGGCGACCGTCAGGAAGATCACCGGTGCGATGATCATCTTGACGAGACGGATGAAGGCATCGCCGAGCGGCTTCAGGCTGGCGCCGAAATCCGGATAGAAGTGGCCGACGAGCATGCCGGCGACGATGGCGACGATCACCTGGAAATACAGGTGACGATAAAATGGGAGAGGTGTGCGCGGATGCGTATCGACAGCCGAGATCTGCATGATTTCCTCCTGTGACACCCCAACCGGAAAACCGGCTCTTCCCGGGGTGGTTTGCTGAACATGACATTTCTTCAGCAAGGGCTGTGCCAGATCACGAACTGGGATTTAAATCATTGAAATCAAAATATAATCTTGTGGCATCAGCAACCGATCGCTCAGCAATGTGCGATAATCCGCACGAATTTCATTGAGCTCTGTGCGGATTTGTGCTCGAAATGGCCGATGGAAACATCTGCGGCGAGCCCCGACCAGACAGAGCTTTCGCGCATCGCGCGGCGGCAATGGCTCGCCTTTGCAGTCGTGCTGCTGTTTGCATTAATCGGTGCGCTCCATGCCGCCGGTCTTTACGGCCGCGCCTCCGCGCTGGCCGGTCTGGAGGAGCAGGGCCGCACCGATGCCAATCTGAAGGTCGCGCTGCTGCGCGCCGTGCTGGAGCGCCCACGCGCCCTGCCCTTCCTTCTTTCGCGCGACCGCGATCTCGCCGATGCCCTGACCGCCACCGATCCTGCGCCGCGCGCCACGCTTGATCGCAAGCTGGAGGAACTGGTGGCCGGCACCAGTGCCGCGGTGATCTATGTGATGGATGCGGCCGGCATGACGATATCGGCCAGCAACTGGCGCGAACCGACGAGTTTCGTCGGCAACGACTATTCGTTCCGCCCCTATTTCTTCCGCGCGATGCAGGACGGCACGGCGGAGCATTTCGCGCTCGGATCCGTCAGCAAGCGGCCGGGTCTCTATATCTCGCACCGGATCGGCCCGCCGTCCGCGCCGCTCGGCGTCGTGGTCGTCAAAATGGAATTCGACCAGCTCGAACAGGACTGGCATGAAACGCAGCGCCCCTCCTATGTGGTCGATCCCGGCCATGTGGTGCTGATCACCAGCATCCCGTCCTGGCGCTTCATGACCACGCAGCCGCTGCCCGCCGAAAACCTCGCGGCCATCCGCGAGAGCCTTCAGTTCGGCGAGGCCCCGCTTTTGCCGCTGCCCTTCATGCCCACGGCCGACGACAACATCATTCGCGTCGTCGAACCGGGCGGCGGAAGCGAGAACTATCTGCGCATTTCAGTACCCGTGGCCACAACGCCCTGGCGGTTCGAGTATCTCGTACCGGTGACGGAGGCGGTCGCGGCCGGACGGCGTCAGGCACAGTTGCTGGCCCTGCTCCTCATCGGCGCGGCCACCATTGCCGCCGCGATATGGCTGCGCCGCCGCCAGACCGCGCTTGCGGGCGCGGTACGCGACCAGGCGGCACGCGAGGAGCTCGAGCGCCGGGTGGTGGAGCGCACGCGTGACCTCAGTCTCGCCCGTGACCGCCTGGAGGCCGAAATCGTCGATCACCATCGAACCGAGACGCAATTGCAGGCCGTGCAGCAGGATCTGGTGCAGGCCAACCGGCTTGCCATCCTTGGCCAGGTGGCCGCCGGCGTGGCGCATGAGATCAACCAGCCGCTCGCCACCATCCGCGCCTATGCCGACAACGCCAAGGTCTTCCTCGGGCGCGGCCGCACGGAGCCAGTGGCGGAAAATCTCGATCATATCGCCGGCCTGACGGACCGCATCGCGACGATCACGGAAGACCTGAAGGCGTTGGCGCGCAAGGGCCGCTCGGGCGAGGAGCCGGTCAACCTGCGCGCAGCCCTGGACGGCGCCGTCCTGCTGCTGCGCAGCCGCTTCACCGGCCGTCTCGATCGCCTGATCATCGCCCCCTTCCCGGCCGGCCTGGAGGTCATGGGCAACCGGCTTCGGTTGGAACAGGTGTTTATCAACCTCTTCCAGAACGCACTGGAAGCGGTTGCGGAAAAGGCGGACGGCCGGGTGGATGTTACCGTCGAGGAAAACGGGACGGAAATCGCCCTGACGGTTGCAGACAACGGTCCCGGCCTTTCAGACACGATCCTCGCCTCCCTGTTCGAGCCCTTCAACACGTCCAAGGAGGCAGGCCTGGGGCTCGGTCTCGTCATCGTCAAGGACATCGTTTCCGATTACGGCGGCCGGCTGGAGGTGGAAACGGACACGCGTGGTGCCAGATTCCGCGTGCATCTCAGAAAGGCTGCGCCATGAGCACACCCGTTCTCCTTATCGACGACGACGGGCAGTTGCTGCACGCGACCGCGCAGACGCTGGAACTGGCCGGCTTCGACGTGACGCCGCTTGCCCGCGCGACCGATGCCCTCGGCTCTATAGACAGCGGCTTTGCCGGCGTCGTCGTCTCCGATATCCGCATGCCGGGCATGGACGGGCTGCAACTTTTCGAGCGGATCCGCGCAATCGATGCCGAAATACCGGTGATCCTCGTCACCGGCCACGGCGACATCCCGACGGCGGTGAAGGCCATCCAGGACGGCGTCTACGACTTCATCGCCAAGCCTTTCCCGGCCGAACGCCTGATCCAGTGCGTGCATCGCGCCGCCGAAAAGCGCAACCTGGTCATGGAGAACCGCCGCCTGAAGCACGCTGCCCGGCAGGCAGAGGATGATTTTCCGCTGATCGGCCAGACCATGGCGATGGACCGTCTGCGCCAGACGCTGCGCCAGATCGCCGATACCGATGTCGACGTGCTCGTGACGGGCGAGACGGGCAGCGGCAAGGAGGTGGTGGCGCGCCTGCTGCATGGCTGGAGCCGGCGCTCGAAGGGCAATTTCGTCGCGCTCAACTGTGGCGCCCTGCCCGAACAGGTCATCGAGAGCGAACTGTTCGGCCACGAGCCCGGCGCCTTCACCGGCGCGCAGAAGAAGCGCGTCGGCCGCATCGAACATTCCAGCGGCGGCACGCTCTTTCTCGACGAACTGGAAAGCATGCCGCTTTCGACGCAGATCCAGATGCTGCGCGTTCTCGAGATGCGTGAAGTAACCCCGCTCGGCACCAACGAGGTGCGTCCCGTCGATATCCGCATCGTTGCGGCCGCCAAGGTCGATCTCGCCGACCCCGAACAGCGCAAGACCTTCCGCGAGGATCTCTATTATCGCCTCAACGTGGTGTCGCTGACGATCCCGCCGCTGCGCGAGCGGCACGAGGATATTCCACTGCTGTTCAGCTATTTTGCAGAGCGCGCGGCGCGGCGCTTCCAGCGTGAAGCCCCGCCGCTGTCCGCCGCCATCCTCAAACATCTGGCCGAGCACGATTGGCCCGGCAACGTGCGCGAACTTTCCCATTTCGCAGAACGCGCCGTGCTGGGCATGATGCCGCCCGCCGCGCCGCAAACAACGACCGCGCCTGCCGGTGGTGACGGTGGCACACTTCCCGAACGGCTGGAGAGGGTGGAGGCGCAAATCATTCGCGATACGCTGTCCGCCCACGGCGGCGACGTGCAGGAGACGATCGCCGCACTCGGCATTCCACGCAAGACTTTCTACGACAAGCTCCAGCGCCACGGCATCGTGCGCCGCGACTTCACGCAGAAAACGGACGGCTGAGCGATCGTCATCGCCGCACCATCCGAACGCCGAAGCGAGCCGGCGTCTCGTGGCTTAGAACAGGGCGTCCTCGAAGAGATCCTCGTCGCTGCCGGCGGCAGCGGGTGCGGCCGTCGGCTCGGCGGCCACGCCGAAGATGCGGGCGTGCACATCCCGCTCGGACACCATCGTATAGGTCCTGGCAATCCGCGCACCGAGATCGGCCAGCACGGCTTCGAGGCCGGTCGTATCCGGCAGCTCGGGCCCGCTGAGATCGCCCGCCCGCGCCGTGCAATCCGCGAGGACATCGCCGAGTTCGGCATTGAAATCGAGGCCCTCCACCATGCGTCCGGCCGTTGCGGTGACATCGACCGCGCAGGCGCGCAGGGCCGTCATATCCTCTTCCATGCGGTCACCGGTCTGGCGCAGATGGCCGAGGACGTCTTCAAGCCGCGCATCGAGCGAGTCACCGGCCGCAGCGCCGACGGCGCCAAGCTTGCCGGCATCCTCTTCAAGCGATTGCAGCGCCGTGAGGATGCGCTCCGCCGTCTCGTCGAGCTGGCTGGAGAAACTGCGCAGCTCCGCCGTGACGACATTGATCGCGCGGCCTTCCTCGCCGAGCTTGCTGCAGCGCAGATTGGTGTTGAGTGCCATATACTGGATGTCGGTGCGCACCAGCTGGATGGTCTTCACGCCGTTGAGAAGTTCGCGCACCGTGGCGACCGTGCTTTCGCCAAGGGTGTTGGCCTTGTCGGCCACTTGCTCGATGTCGCGCACCACCGCACGCGCAGCGGCGATATCCGCCTCCAGCGTGCGCATCGCGCGGTCGGCGGACGCGCCGTCGCCCGCATCCATCTCCCGATAGAGCGTCATGAGACTATCGACATCGGCGCCGAAACTGCGGATCGTCTGGACGACGGTGCGGCATTCGCGCTCGAAATCACGCGCGATTTCCGCCAACTGGGCGTGGACGAGATGGCGGATGAACTGCGTCAGGCGCGCCGATGCCTCCTTGTCGAAGCCCCCCGTCGTCAGCTCCGCTTCGAGCATCGTCAGGGCCGACTGGCAGTGTTCGATGCGTTGGCGCGTGATGTCGCCGATCTGCATGGCCGAAAGCGTGGTTGCCACTTTGCCCTGCACGCCGCGAGCCAATGCGCCGACCTTGCCGGCCAGCTGTGAAAGATGCCGGCGCTGCGTGCCGAGATCCGCGGCGTTGCGCGAAAGGTTGCCGGCGATATCGGGCACGCTGCTGCGGAAGCGCTCCAGCGCATCTCCGCCACCGGCCGAGGCGCTGGAAATGACGGTGCCGAGCGTGCTGATCTTGCTGCCGAGGGCGTTGACCTCTCGCGTGCCGAACTGAATGCGTTCGAGGATTTCTTCCGCAAAGCCGGCAAAATCGGGGATCGCGGCGCCGGTGATCTTGGCTGTGGTGGCGAAGGTGCGCAGGTAGCGCAACGTCTCCTGCATGGCGGCGATGTGGGTGCCGAGGGATTTTTCGGTGAGCGCCACACCGGCAAGCCGCTGCTGGCGCGTCTCCTCGATGCCGGGCAAGGCCGTCAGCTGGTCGATCGTCGCCAGGAGGCGCGCCGTGGTGGCTTCCGTCTCATCGCCCCCCAGCGAACCGGAGAGGTTTTCCAGCGACGCCACGAGCCGGTTGAGCACGTCGAGCACGCCGAGCAGCACGACGCCGCCATCGAGAAAGCGTTGCTCGATACGAGAACGCGCGCCTTCGAGCCGCGATACGAGTTCGGCTTCATTCGTCTGCTGCTCAAGCCGCAATGCGCCCGCTGTTCCTGACACGCCATACCCCATCTTCAAGAATCCCAGAGCCGACGCTAAGGCAAACAATGTAACGGCCAGTAAATTCGGATTCCCTCATAGAGGCGAAAACGCTCTTTTGGGCCTCCGACACGCATTATGCGCCGCTTGCACGCATCCCTAGAATTAGTGGTTCATAAATAGTATTAACTATATCTAATTTACGTGATTTCCCATATTATTCAAATATTTGATCGTATATTCTAGATCCATTGAATAATGATTTTCTTTTTACATTCCCCCCAACTGGTGGATTTCGCCTCTCCAAATTCACAGTTCGTTAAGCATGAGCTGGGAATTTGCACAGGCAAATAATCTACGCAAAAACCTTATATCGAGGCCTCCATGTCGTCGCCTGCGCCCGATCACACGTCGTTAACCTTACCAAAAACGCTAACGATCAAAAATATACTTGAAGCTCACGAGAAATTTCTGGGCGCCATCGACAATAATGCCGATATTGTACTTGATATCGCCGATGATGCGCAGGTCGATCTCAGCTTCGTGCAGCTTGTCGTCGCAGCACGCAGCCACGCCGCAGAGAAGACAGGACGTGTTCTACTTGCGCGACCGGCGGCAGGCGAGTTGCGCGAGGCTCTCCGGCGCGGCGGCTTTCTCGATGAGCTGACACCCGACGCCGCCCAATTCTGGTTACATCAGGAGCAGACTTTATGACCGCAAAGATTTTGACCGTCGACGACTCAGCCAGCATCCGGCTGACGACACGCATTGCGCTTGGCAATGCGGGCTACACCGTCACAGAGGCCGTCGACGGCCTTGACGGCCTGAACAAGCTGAAGGGCGGGGAATACGACCTCGTCGTCACCGACCTGAACATGCCCAACATGGACGGCCTCACCATGATCCGCGAGCTGCGCAAGCTGCCCGCGCATACCGGCGTTCCGGTCGTCTTTCTCACGACGGAGTCCGACGGCGAGCTGAAGGCACAGGCCAAGGCGGCCGGCGCCACCGGATGGCTCACCAAGCCCTTCGATCCCGAAAGCCTCGTCAAGATCGCCCGAAAGGTCCTCGGCAGATGAGCAACCCGGACCCGATCTCAGTCTTCCGGACAGAAGCTGCCGAACTGCTGGAGCAGATCGAGTCCGGCCTTCTCGACCTCACCCGCCGCCTTGACGACCGCGATCAGATCGACGCGGTCTTTCGTGGTTTGCACACGCTGAAGGGCTCCGGCGCGATGTTCGGCTTCGACCAGCTCGCCGCCTTCACGCACCATTGCGAGACCGCTTTCGACCGGGTGCGCAAAGGCGATGTCCCGGCAACGCAGGAACTCGTCTCGGCGGTTCTCTCCGCGCAGGACCATATGCGCGCCCTGCTCGAAACACCGAACGGCGATCACGACGCCGTCAGCGCAGCCTTGCTCGAAGGCCTCCACCGCGCCGTCAACGGTGCGGGCATGCCCGCTTCGGCCCCGCAACATGTCGAGGCGGTTGCGGCTGCCGGCGACGATGCCGGTGGCATGCGCGAATGGCGCATCCGCTTCAGCCTGCCGACCAACGCCATGGCCAACGGCACCAACCCGCTCGGCCTGCTCGACGAGATGCGTGATCTGGGCGAATGCACCATAGTCGCCGACACTGCCAAAGTGCCCTCGCTCGATGCGCTTGATCCGCGCGACATCCATCTCCACTGGCTCGTGACGCTCAAGACTGAACGTCCACGCAGCGAGATCGAGGACGTCTTCATCTTCGTCATGGACGAGATGGAGCTTGATATCACGGAAATCGCCGCCGAGCGCCCTGTCGCTGCAGCGGCCGCCAAAGTCGAGCCGGCCGCACCGTTGACGCCCGTCTTCACCGAGCGCGAGCCCCCGCAGGCGGCCAATGATCCCAGGCAGAACAAGACCGCCGAGAATGTCCGCGTCCCGGCCGAACGCCTTGACGAGATGATGGACCGCGTCGGCGAGCTGGTCATCGCGCAGTCGCGCCTGACCCAGCTCGCGGGCACCGCCGCCGATCTTGGCCTGCGCTCGGTTTCGGAGGAAATCGAACGGCTGTCCGGCGAACTGCGTGACACGATGATGGTGCTGCGCATGATGCCGGTCGCCAGCCTCTTCAGCCGCTTCCGCCGCCTGGTGCACGACCTGTCGCGCGAGACGGGCAAGGAGATCGAGCTCATCACCGAAGGCGAAAGCACCGAAGTCGACAAGACGGTCATCGACCGGCTGGCCGATCCGCTCGTGCATCTCGTACGCAACTCGATCGACCATGGCCTCGAACAGCCCGATGAGCGCGTGGCAGCCGGCAAGCCCGCCAAGGGCCGCGTCGCGCTCTCGGCGCACCAGACGGGTGGCGAGGTCATCATCACGATCAAGGACGACGGCCGCGGTATCAACCGCGATCGCGTCCGGGCCAAGGCGGAGGCCTCCGGGCTCATCCAGCCGGGCGCAACGCTTGCCGACCAGGATCTTCTCCAGCTGATCTTCCAACCCGGCTTCTCGACCGCTCAGCAGGTTACGAACCTGTCTGGGCGCGGCGTCGGGATGGATGTCGTGAAGAAGACGGTGGAAGCGCTGCGCGGCACGATCGACATTGCCAGCCGGCCCGGCGAAGGTTCCGAAGTGTCGCTGCGCATCCCGCTGACGCTCGCCATCATCGAGGGCCTGCTCGTGCGCGTCGGCAACGGCTGCTACGTCATCCCGCTCTCGGCGGTCGAGGAATGCCTGGAAATCTCGCTGGAGGACGATGTCCGCTCGCGCGGCCGCAGCTTCATCTCGCTGCGCGACAGCCTCGTGCCCTTCCTGCGCCTGCGCGAACTCTTCCGCACGGGAACGCAACCCGATCCGCACCAGAAGGTCGTCGTCATCTCGACGGGCTCGGAGCGCGTCGGCCTCGTCGTCGATCAGATCATCGGCGACCATCAGACAGTCATCAAATCCATGTCGAAACTGCACCATGACGTCGTCACCTTCTCCGGCGCGACCATCCTCGGCGATGGCAGCGTGGCGCTGATCCTCGACGTCACCCATCTGGTCGCGGTCGGACAGCAGCAGGAGGCGCAATTGCGGGCGGCAGGATGAGCGAAGCAGCACGAAAACTCGACCATGATGCAATCTGGGGCGCCGACGAGGACCTTTCGGTCCTGACGTTCAATCTCAACGGCGAGACCTTCGCCATCGAAGCGACCGTCGTGCAGGAAATCCTCGATCTCCTGCCGGAGACCCACGTTCCCGGCAGCAAGCCCTTCGTCTCCAGCGTGATCAACTTCCGCGGCAAGGTCATCCCCCTGTCGGATATCCGCCTTGCCTTCGGGATGGAGGCAGTCGAGGCGACGATCGACAGCCGCATCATCGTCATCGAGCTGTTGCTCGACGACGAGACGACGTTGATCGGCATCCGCACGGACAAGGTCAACGAAGTCACCACGCTGCCCAAGGTCGCGAGCGAACCGCCGCCGAGCGTCGGCATGCGCTGGCGGGCGGACTACATCAGCTGCCTCGTCAAACGTGACGGAGAATTCATCATCGTCCCGAACCTGCAGGCGATTTTTGCCCCGCAGAGAGACCGTGTCGGCGTTGCAGCCGGGACCAACTAAAGGATTTGAACGATGCGTATTGCGATTAAGACAAAGCTTATAGCCACCTTCACGACCGTCATCCTGCTGTCAGGCGTCAGCATGTATGTCGCGGTGCAGGACCTGGGGGAACTTAACGACCGCATGGAACGGGTCGTCAACGGCCGCGCGGCCGCCACGCTCGGCCTCAGCCAGACCGAGACCCTGACCACCGACGTCGCGTCCCAGACCCGCCAGATGATCCTCAGCGAGGATCCCGAGGAGATGGCGGCAATTGCCCGGACCCTTGAGGCAAGAAACGGTGAGATCGCCGCAACGCTGGCAGACGTCCGCTCGAAGCTGACGACGGACGCGGGCCGCGCCATCCTCGACGATTTCGCCAAGAAGTGGGAGCTCTATTGGGCGCAGAACCTGAAGATGCAGGCGCTGACGCGCAAGAACACCGATGTAGAGGCGCTGCGGATCTCCACGACAGACGGCAGCGCGGCCATATCCGCTGCTGAAGAAAACATCATCCGCTTGTCGAAGACACTCCAGGAGGCTGCCAATCGCGGTGAGCCGGGTGCGATCGAAAACTTCAGCCGCGTCTCGGAGTTGCGCGCCGACATCAGCGACTTCTTCCGCCAGCACCGCAATATCCTGCTCGCGAGCAGCGATCCGGAGCGCCAGACGAACTGGGCGGCAGACTATGCCAAGGCCGGTTCCGATATCGAAACGAACATCTCGATGCTCGTCGCAGGCTTGCAGGGCAACGCCCGCCAGCTGGCCGTCGAGGTGCAGAAGAGCTTCGCGGCCGTCAAGGATGCCGCGGACCGCGGCAACGCGCTGGCACTTGAGCGTAGCAACTTCGAAGCCAGCCGGCTTGCCAACCACGAGATGCGCGCCGCGCGCGAAGACGCTGTCGCCTCGCTGAACGAGCTCGTCTCCTTCAACGGTGAACGCCAGAAGGAAGATCTCCAGGCCGCGGTCGAGACCTACGAAGCCAGCCGTTCGCTGCTGATCGCTCTTCTCGCCATCTCGACACTGATCGCCGCCGGCGCCGCGTCATGGATCGTGGTTTCCATTGCACGCGGCCTGCGCAAGGCGAACGAGGCGGTTCGTTCCGTATCCGAAGGCGATCTCACCCGCTTTGCCGATATCACCACCAAGGACGAGATCGGCGACCTGCTCGGCTATGTCAACACCATGATCGAGCGCCTGCGCGGCGTCGTGGCCGATGCGCTCTCCGCGTCCGAAAACGTGTCGTCGGGCAGCCAGGAACTGTCGTCGAGCTCGGAAACGCTGTCGCAGGGTGCGACCGAACAGGCGTCCTCTGCCGAAGAGGCATCCGCCTCGATGGAGGAGATGGCCGCCAACATCAAGCAGAACGCCGACAACGCCGCGCAGACCGAGAAGATCGCGCGTCAGTCGGCCAAGGACGCCGAAGTCTCCGGCGAGGCCGTGGGCCGCGCCGTCGGCGCCATGCGCACCATCGCCGAAAAGATCTCCATCGTACAGGAAATCGCCCGCCAGACCGACCTGCTCGCCCTCAACGCCGCGGTGGAAGCCGCCCGCGCCGGCGAACATGGCAAGGGCTTTGCGGTCGTCGCCTCGGAAGTGCGCAAGCTCGCCGAACGCAGCCAGGCTGCGGCCGCCGAAATCAGCACGCTTTCCGGCCAGACGGTTTCCGTCGCGACCGAAGCCGGCGAGATGCTGAACCGCCTGGTGCCTGATATCCGCAAGACCGCCGAACTGGTTTCGGAAATCTCGGCCGCCTGCCGCGAACAGGATATCGGCGCTTCGCAGATCAATGAGGCGATCCAGCAGCTCGACAAGGTGACGCAGCAGAATGCCGGCGCATCCGAGGAGATGTCAGGCACGTCGGAAGAACTCGCCGCACAGGCGGAGGAACTCCAGGCCTCCATCGCGTTCTTCCGGGTCGACAACGCCGCACGCAGCGAGCAGAACCATGCCGACAAGCTGCGGGCAACGGCAGCCCGCATGGCGGCTCCGGTCGCCAAGCGCCCGGCCGCGACCCCGGCCTATCGTGCGGCGCCGGCCACGGCCAAGACGACCCGCAGCGGCGGCTTTGCCCTCGACATGTCGATGGGCGGCCCCGACGCCGACGATGACGATTTCCGCCAGAGCGCGTGATTGAACAATCCGCCGCGCAGAACCTGCGCGGCGGAAAAACCGGCGTGTGTACGCGCCGGCTCAAGGGCCGCTTCGACGGTCCGCGGAAGGGTGAATGTATCGGTCTTCACGCATAAAGAACGCCACGTTTCGGTATGCCGCCGGAACAGGGCATCTGTGATCAAGGAGACCTACTAGATGCGCCTGACCATCAAATTCAAGCTCGCCCTCGTCTTCGGCTTTCTGATCATTCTGCTTTGTGTTTCCGCTGGTATCGGCGTCCGGAGCATGAGCGAGATGAACGCGCTCCGTGACAGCCTTCTTGAAGGTCCAATCCAGCAGGACGATTATGCCGACGAGCTCGCCGGCGCCTTCGACGGCCTTGGCCTCGCCGAAGCGGACCTTCTCCTGGCCTCGACGCTCGAGCGCGCCAACAAGGCGAAATCGACAATGGCCGCGGAGCGCGAGGCTTTCGAGACGGCGCTGAAGCATGGCCAGGAAACCGCCACGGATGAATTCAAGGCGAAGTGGAAGGAAATAAACGACTTCTGGGACGACTACCTCGCGATCAACGAACGAATGGTCGCGCTCGTCGCGTCGGGACAGCGTGACATGGCGATCGAGCTCAACCAGACGGAAGGCACCGTCGCCAGTGAGAAGCTCGACAAGATGACCGAGGACCTGGCCGCACTGACCGAGGTGGCGATCAAGGATTCCGACGCCACCGCCGATGCCCGCTATGCAAGCGCGTTCTACACCCTCGCAGCCCTAACGGCGATCGCCTTCGTTCTTGCCATAGGTGCGGCGTTCTGGATCGCCATTGGGATCAATTCCGGCCTGCGCAAGATCCGTGAAGCCGCTGAATCCGTCGCAATCGGCGACCTCGACCAGACGATCTCCGTCAAGACGAATGACGAGATCAAGGACCTTGTCTCGACCATCAACGTCATGACCGGCAACCTGCGCGAAACGGCTAATATTGCCGACCAGATCGGCAAGGGCGACCTCTCGGTCACGCCGAAGCCGCTTTCCGACAAGGATACGCTGGGTCACGCCATGCTGGGCATGGTCGTCAACCTGCGCAACACCGCCACCATCGCCGACCAGATCGCCAATGGCGACCTGACGGTCACGCCGAAGCCGCTTTCCGACAAGGATACGCTCGGCCTTTCGCTGGAAAGCATGGTGGAGCGCCTGCGCGGCGTCGTCGCCGATGCGCTTTCGGCCGCCAACAACGTGTCGTCGGGCAGCCAGGAACTGTCGTCGAGTTCGGAGACATTGTCCCAGGGCGCGACCGAACAGGCATCGTCTGCCGAAGAGGCGTCCGCCTCGATGGAAGAGATGGCCGCCAACATCAAGCAGAACGCCGACAACGCCGCACAGACCGAGAAGATCGCGCGTCAGTCGGCCAAGGATGCCGAAGCCTCCGGCGAGGCCGTGGGCCGTGCCGTCGGCGCCATGCGCACCATCGCGGAAAAGATCTCCATCGTACAGGAAATCGCCCGCCAAACCGACCTGCTCGCCCTCAACGCCGCGGTGGAAGCCGCCCGTGCCGGCGAACATGGCAGGGGTTTCGCCGTGGTTGCTTCTGAAGTGCGCAAGCTCGCCGAACGCAGTCAGGCTGCCGCCGCCGAAATCAGCACGCTTTCCGGTGAGACCGTATCCGTGGCAACGGAAGCCGGCGACATGCTGACCCGCCTGGTGCCTGACATCCGCAAGACGGCCGAACTGATCTCCGAAATCTCGGCCGCCTGCCGCGAACAGGATATCGGCGCCTCGCAGATCAATGAAGCGATCCAGCAGCTCGACAAGGTGACGCAGCAGAATGCCGGCGCATCCGAGGAGATGTCCGGCACGTCGGAAGAACTCGCCGCACAGGCCGAGGAACTGCAGGCCTCCATCGCCTTCTTCCGGGTCGATCTTTCATCCAGCGCCCAGGCCGCCGCGCAACGTCGTCCAGCGCCTGTCGCCGCCCGCCAGCCGGCCGCCAAGCCGATCCGCAAGGCGGACCACAGCATCAACGCCCAGCAGGCCCGCGCCCGCGGCTTTGCCCTCGACATGTCGATGGGTGGTCCCGACGCGGACGATGACGATTTCCGCGAAAGCGCGTGATTGAACATGACCGCCGCGCACCCACCACGGATGCGCGGCGGAAGAAAACCGGCGTGTGTACGCGCCGGCTCAAGGGTCGCTTCGGCGGCCCGCGGAAGGGTGAGTGTATCGGTCTTCACGCATAACGGACACCGCGTCGGTGTCTCGCCACAATACGGCATCTGTGATCAAGGAGACCTCTTGAGATGCGTTTCACCATCAAACTTAAACTCGCGATCGCGTTCGGCATCATCATTGTCATGCTCGCCGGCACGTCGGTTTACGCCATAATCAGCCTTTCTGCGCTCAACACGGCGATCAGCGACATGATCGCAGGCCCGGCGGCCCGGCTTGAAGCCGCGCAGAATCTTGCGAACTATCAATTGCGTCTCGTACGCTCGCAGATGAACCTCGCGACATCGACAAACCCGCGTGATGCCGCGTCCTACATCGAGGCCGGAGATCGCAACCGCCAGGGCTTCGACGACACACTCAACACACTTATGGGCCTGGCCTCGGATCCGGCTGCGCTGCAGCAGTGGAAGGATGTCGGGGAAAAGCAGAAGCAGGTTGTCCGCCTCGATGATCAGGTCCGCTCCCTGATAGCGGCAGGCAATGCGTCTGAAGCCATTCGCCTCGTTACGACGGACAGCCGTCGCGTCATGGATGAGATGGAAGAGACCATCAAGGCTCGCATCGAAGCCAACAAGGAGATGATGACGGCGGCGGATCGTGCAACCGATGCGCAGTATGCCACGACGCGCAACCTGATCATGGCCATTTCCGGCGTCGCTCTGCTTCTCGCGGTTGGCGCTGCCATCTGGATCGCCATCGGCATCAATGTTGGCCTTCGCAAGATCAAGGCAGCTGCGGAAGCTGTCGCGATCGGCGACCTCGACCAGAATATCGATGTCAAGACAAACGATGAAATCAAGGACCTTGTCGACACCATCAATGTGATGACCGGCAACCTGCGCAACACCGCCACCATCGCCGACCAGATCGCCAATGGCGACCTGACGGTCACGCCGAAGCCGCTTTCCGACAAGGATACGCTCGGCCTTTCGCTGGAAAGCATGGTGGAGCGCCTGC